>Ga0209066_10000334_pt1 | contig 69703 bp, 69 predicted proteins | sample All_14_2_FD_187198 | JGI IMG/M metagenome (GOLD analysis project Ga0209066, IMG submission 187198) | Freshwater microbial communities in response to fracking from Pennsylvania, USA - Allegheny Zone_MetaG_DW_15 (SPAdes) (version 2) ...
GTCTCGTACATGCCGCCGCCATTCATCAGCGGAACGATCGACAGCATCTTGGCCGAGGTGCCCAGCTCCATGATCGGGAACAGGTCGGTCAGGTAGTCGCGCAGGATGTTGCCGGTCACCGAGATGGTGTCGAGGCCGCGCGCCACGCGTTCCAGCGTGAAGCGCATGGCACGGACCTGGCTCATGATGTGGATTTCCAGACCGCTGGTGTCGTGATCCTTGAGGTAGGTCTCGACCTTCTTGATCAGTTCGGCTTCGTGCGGACGGTACGGATCGAGCCAGAACACGGCCGGCATGCCGGAGTTGCGGGCGCGGGTGACGGCCAGCTTGACCCAGTCGCGGATCGGCGCGTCCTTGACCTGGCACATGCGCCAGATGTCGCCGGCTTCGACGTTCTGCGTCAGCAGCACTTCACCGCTGTTGTTATCGACGATGTTGGCGATGCCGTCTTCGGCGATTTCGAAAGTCTTGTCGTGCGAGCCGTATTCCTCGGCCTGCTGGGCCATCAGGCCAACGTTCGGGACAGTGCCCATGGTCTTCGGATCGAAGTTGCCATGCCATTTGACGAAGTTGATCATCTCCTGGTAGATGCGGGCAAAGGTCGATTCCGGCATGACGCACTTGCTGTCGTACTGCTTGCCGTCGGCGCCCCACATCTTGCCGCCCTGACGGATCATCGCCGGCATCGAGGCGTCGACGATGATGTCGTTCGGCGAATGGAAATTGGTGATGCCCTTGGCCGAGTCGACCATGGCCAGACGCGGACGATGTTCCTGGCAAGCGTGCAGGTCGCGGATGATCTCGTCGCGCTTGGATTCCGGCAGGGTCTTGATCTTCTCGTACAGATCGACCATGCCGTTATTGACGTTGATGCCCAGTTCGTCAAAGGTCTTGCCGTGCTTCTCGAAGGCTTCCTTGTAGTAGATCTTGACGCAGTGGCCGAAAACGATCGGGTGCGAGACCTTCATCATCGTCGCCTTGACGTGCAGCGAGAACAGGATGCCGGACTGGCGGCAGTCCTCCAGTTGCGCTTCGTAGAAGTCGCACAGCGCCTTCTTGCTCATGAACATCGAGTCGATGATCTCACCGGCGAGCAGGGAGAGTTTCGGTTTCAGCACGGTGGTCTTGCCACCCTTGGCGATCAGCTCCATGCGCACTTCGCGCGGCTTGTCCAGGGTCAGCGACTTTTCGCCGTGGTAGAAGTCACCATGTTCCATGTGGGAAACGTGGGTTTGCGACCACTGTTTCCATTCGCCCATCGAGTGCGGGCGCTTCTTGGCGTAGTTCTTGACGGCCCCCGGCGCGCGGCGGTCGGAGTTGCCTTCGCGCAGCACCGGATTGACGGCGGAGCCGAGGCACTTGCCGAAGCGGGCCTTGAGCGCCTTTTCTTCGTCGCTGTTGGCCATTTCCGGATAGTCGGGGATGGCGTAGCCCTTTTCCTGCAGTTCCTTGATGCAAGCCTTCAACTGCGCGACGGACGCGCTGATGTTCGGCAACTTGATGATATTGGTGTCGGGTTGCAAGCACTTCTTGCCCAGTTCGCCGAGCGTGTTCGGCACGCGCTGTTCTTCGGTCAGAAACTCCGGGAATTCGGCGAGCACGCGGGCGGACACCGAAATGTCGGCTTTTTCGATCTCGATGCCGGCCGGCCCGGTGAAGGTGCGGATGATCGGCAAAAAGGCACAAGTCGCCAGCAGCGGCGCCTCGTCGGTGAGCGTGTAGATGATCTTGGACTTGCCTGCGGACATGCTAACCCCTTGGTGATGGTTTTGATATGCGAGTCGACAATACGCCGACACCCTTGCGCGGTGCTTACAAAGCCTCGGGAGTATCCGCAACGACGCGCCATCGGTCAACGGTGAAATGCGGTTTCACATGGCGGAGCGCCCCGTTTTACGCCAATCCCGGTGCTAGAATCCCCGCTCCTCCGGGAGACATGACAATGAAGATTTCGGTCGGACTCTATGGCACGAACGCCCACCAGATCGCACTCGCGCTGATCCAGGGCTTCAACAAGCACTATCTGCTGTTTCGCCAGACCTGCCAGGAGGCCAGGGTACGTTTCGAAAAAGGCGACTGGCCGGCGGTGCACCGCGCGGTCCGCGAGCGCATCCGCTTCTACGACGACCGGGTTGATGAATGTGTCGACCGCCTGCGCACGGAATTCGATGCGCAAAACCTGGACGATGCAACCTGGCAGCAGGTCAAGCTGCTCTACATCGGCCTCTTGCTCAACCACAAGCAGCCGGAACTGGCCGAGACCTTCTTCAACTCGGTGACCACCAAGATCCTGCACCGGACCTATTTCCACAACGATTTCATCTTCGTCCGGCCGACCATTTCCACCGAGAACCTGGAAGGCGACGAGACTGCCACCTACCGCAGTTACTACGCCGATGCCGACGGCCTGCGCGGGGCGATTCGCGAGATCGTCCGCGACTTCCGCTGGCAGCGCCCGTTCGCCAATCTCGAACGCGACGTCAACGATGTCTATCACGCGATTCGTCGCAGCCTGAAGGAAATGCCCAGCCGCGAAGTCAATTTCCAGATCCAGGTGCTGGGCTCGGCCTTCTACCGCAACAAGGCCGCCTACATCATCGGCAAGGCGATCAACGGCGCCCACGAATACCCCTTTGCCATCCCCGTGCTGCACGACGGCGCCGGCCAGCTCTTTCTCGACACCGTGCTCCTCGATGCCTGGCGCATCGGCCTGCTGTTCTCGCTGTCGCGCGCCTATTTCATGGTGGATATGGAAGTGCCGTCCAGCTACGTGCAGTTCCTGCGCGCCATCATGCCGAACAAGCCGCGCTCCGAGATCTACATCATGCTCGGCCTGGGCAAGCAGGGGAAGACGATGTTCTTCCGCGACTTCATCTATCACCTGCACCACTCGCAGGACAAGTTCATCATGGCCCCCGGCATCCGCGGCCTGGTCATGCTGGTGTTCACGTTGCCGTCGTTCCCCTACGTATTCAAGCTGATCAAGGACGTCTTCGGCAGTTCCAAGGAAATGGACCGGGCGACGGTCAAGAAGAAGTTCCTGATGGTCAAGCAGGTCGACCGCGTCGGGCGCATGGCCGATACGCTCGAGTTCTCCAACGTGATGTTCCCGCTGGAACGCTTCAACGACGAAGTCCTCGATGAACTCGAACGCCTCGCGCCCTCCTGCTACGAGATCGACGGCGACCAGTTGATCATCAAGCACCTGTACATCGAGCGCCGGATGGAGCCGCTGAACATCCATCTCGAACGGATGGACAAGTCGAACAACCTCGAAGGACTGGAACACGCCATCCGCGAATACGGCAGCGCCATCCGCGAACTGGCACAGGCCAACATCTTCCCCGGCGACATGCTGTGGAAGAATTTCGGCGTCACCCGCTATGGCCGTGTCGTCTTCTACGACTACGACGAAATCGACTACATGACCGACATCAACTTCCGCAAGATCCCGCCAGCGCCGGATTTCGAGACGGAGATGTCGGGCGAGGTCTGGTACCCGGTGGCGCGCAACGACGTTTTCCCGGAGGAATTCGCCACCTTCCTGCTCGGCTCGCCGCAGGTGCGCAAGCTGTTCCTGAAGCATCACAAGGACCTGTTGTCGCCGGCATTCTGGCAGGCGGCCCAAGCCCAGATCCGGGCCGGCCATGTCGAGGATTTCTTCCCCTACCCGGAGGAATTGCGCTTCGTGAACAACCGGCCGGCGATCGACACCCCGCCTGAAATGCGCCAGACAGGACTAATAAGTAATCCCTGATGCTTTCAGTCAGAAATCCTGACTATTGAATCATTAACAAACCCCTTATCTTTGCCTGGAAAAATTAACCCAGCAATGACCCATATTCAAGGAGAGGGATAATGCCGCTGACCCTGGCGGTTGCCCGGGAAACTGCCGACGGTGAATACCGGACCGCGCTCGTTCCCGAGACAGCCAAGAAATTTGCCGCGCTGGGCGCCAAGCTCCGGATGGAGCAGAGCGCCGGTGTGCAGAGCCACTTTCTCGACCCTGACTACGTCGGCGTCGATTTCGTCAACGGCCCGAGCGAAGCCTACGCCGGCGCCCAGGTGATTTTGCGCGTTACCCCGCCGTCGACCGCAGAAATCGCAGCGATGCCGGAAGGTGCCGTGCTGATCGGCCTGCTCAAGCCGTACGAGGCCAAGGCAAGACTGGCGGCGCTGAACGCGCGCAAGATCACCGCCTTCGCGCTCGAACTGCTGCCGCGCGTCTCGCGCGCCCAGAGCATGGACGCGCTGTCGTCGCAGGGTTCCTGCGCCGGCTACCAGTGCGGCCTGATCGCCGCCGCCCGGTGCACCAAGTTCTTCCCGATGCTGACCACTGCCGCCGGCACCATCCGCCCGGCGCGCGTGCTCGTCATCGGCGCCGGCGTCGCCGGCCTGCAGGCGATCGCCACCTGCAAGCGCCTCGGCGCCATGGTCGAAGCCTACGACGTGCGCGCCGCAGCGCGTGAGCAGATCGAATCGCTCGGCGCCAAGTTCGTCGATACCGGCGTCTCGGCCGACGGCGCCGGCGGCTACGCGCGCGAACTCTCGGCCGAGGAAAAAGCCGCCCAGGCCGAAAAGCTGGCCAAGGCGGTGGCCATGGCCGACGTCGTGATCACCACCGCGGCGATTCCCGGCAAGCGGGCACCGGTGATCATCACCAACGAGATGGTCGGACGCATGAAATACGGCGCAATCATCGTCGACATGGCTGCCGAATCCGGCGGCAACTGCGCGCTGACCCAGCCCGGCGAGCACGTCATCGCCAACGACGTGAACATCCACGGCCCGCTGAACCTGCCGTCGCGGATGCCGACCCACGCCTCCGAGCTGTACGCCAAGAACCTCTACAACTTCCTGTCGCCGTGGATCAAGGACGGCGAACTCGCCATCGACTGGAGCGACGAGATCGTTGCCGGCACCCTGCTGTGCAAGGATGGCGCCACAGTTCACGCAACAGTCAAACAAGTCATGGGAGACGCCTGATGGACGGCCTGCTCGCACTCTACATCTTCATGCTCGCCGCCTTCACCGGCTACGAGATCATCGCCAAGGTGCCGGTGATCCTGCACACGCCGCTGATGTCCGGCTCCAACTTCATCCACGGCGTCGTCGTCGTCGGCGCAATGATCGTTCTCGGCATGGCCGAGACGGTGCTGCAACAGGCCATCGGCTTCTTCGCCGTGGCGCTCGGCGCGGCCAACGCGGCTGGCGGCTATGTTGTCACCGAACGCATGCTCGGCATGTTCAAGAAGAAGGAGGACGCGCAATGACCGCCCCCTTCTACGTTCAAGGCGCCTGGTTCGTCGGCGCGCTGCTGTTCATCTTCGGCCTCAAGGGCATGAGTTCGCCGGCTTCTGCCCGCCGTGGCATCGTCATCGCCGGTTACGGCATGCTGCTGGCGATCGCCGCGACCTTCCTCATTCCCGGCTTGCAGAACATCGGCCTGATCGCCCTAGCGCTGGTCATCGGTGGCGGTGGCGCGTGGATCTCGGCGCAGAAGGTCAAGATGACCGACATGCCGCAGATGGTTGCCATCTACAACGGCATGGGCGGCGGCGCGGCAGCGGCGATTGCTGCCGTCGAGTTCGCCAAGGGCGACATGCACGGCCTCGTTGCGACGACGCTGGCGACGCTCGGTGCGCTGATCGGTGCCGTTTCCTTCACCGGCTCCTGCGTCGCCTGGGCAAAACTGCAGGGGGTGCTGAAAAAAGCTTACCGGCTGCCGGCGCAGAATGCGGTCAACGTGCTGCTGGCGCTGATTTCCGTCGGCCTAGGCCTGGCCGTCATCGCGCTGGCGCCGCAACAGCCGGAACTGGTGATCGCCTTCTTCATCGTCGCACTGGTCCTCGGCCTGATCGTCACCCTGCCGATCGGCGGCGCCGACATGCCGGTGGTGATCTCGCTGTTCAATGCCTTCACCGGCCTGGCCGTGGGCTTCGAGGGCTACGTCCTTGGCAACCCGGCATTGATCATCGCCGGCATCGTCGTCGGTGCCGCCGGTACGCTGCTGACGCAGTTGATGGCCAAGGCGATGAACCGGCCGATCTCCAACATCCTGTTCACCCCGCTGGTCGCCAGCGGCGCCGGTGAAGCCATCGAAGGCACGATGAAGGAACTGTCCGCGCTCGATGCGGCAGCGATGATGCGCTACGCCGGCAAGGTGGTCATCGTGCCGGGTTACGGCATGGCGGTCGCCCACGCCCAGCACAAGGTCTGGGAAATGACGGCTATCCTGGAAGAAGCCGGCGTCGAGGTGAAGTTCGCCATCCACCCGGTCGCCGGGCGCATGCCGGGGCACATGAACGTACTGCTGGCCGAGGCCGGCGTGCCCTACGACAAGATCTTCGATCTGGAAGAAATCAACGGCGAGTTCGGCCAGACCGACGTCGCGCTGGTCATCGGCGCCAACGATGTGGTCAACCCCTCGGCGCGCACCGACAAGGCCAGCCCGATCTACGGCATGCCCATCCTCGATGCCGACAAGGCGCAGAACGTCATCGTGATCAAGCGCGGCAAGGGCACCGGCTACTCCGGCGTGGAAAATGCGCTGTTCTACACCGACAACTGCCGCATGTTGTACGGTGACGCGCAACCGATGGCCGGCGAGATCATCCAGCACCTGAAAAGCATGGGTTGAGTTGATCCAGCGCACAACCGACCCGGCGGCGATCCCCTTACAATGGGGGATTGCCGCTTCGTTTGGGATTTCGCATGAAAAGAATAGATGACCTCCTGATCCGGGGTACCGCGCTGCTGGCGCTGATCCTCTGGGCCTGGTCGCTGGCCGGTTCGCCGCTGTCTACTCACTGGTTTGCCGCACTCGCCGTATTGCTGTGCGTTGGCAGCCTGCTCTCGATCCGCGAGCGCGAACGCTGGAAGTCGAAACAACAAGGCTACGTCCACGAACTGACGACGGTAATGTCCGAATACCACGTGCTTTCCAACGAGGCGATGGCCCATGCCGAGATGCAGTTCTCGTCGCTGGAAACGGAAATGCACGATGCCCAGACGCTGCTGCGCAATTCGGTCAGCCGCCTGTCCGGCAGCCTGACCGGCCTGGAGTCGCATTCGAACAGTCAGCAGGAAATCCTGCGCTCGCTGATCAGCGAAATGCTCAGCATGACCGGCTCCGACGACAGCCACGCAGCGGAACACGCGGGCCTGCAGCGTTTCTTCGACGAAACCAACGCGCTGATCGCCGAATTCGTCGGCAAGATGGACCAGTTGCGCAATACCAGCCAGGGCGTTGCCGAAAGTTTCAGCCAGATGCAGGACAAGGTGACGCGGATCACCAGTACCCTCAATGATATTTCCGGCATCACCAAGCAGACCGACCTGCTCGCCCTGAATGCCGCCATCGAAGCGGCCCGCGCCGGCGAAGCCGGCCGCGGCTTTGCCGTGGTTGCCGACGAGGTGCGGACGCTGGCTGCACGTACCGGCGAATTCAACGTCGACATCCGCAAGGCGCTGAACGACATTCTCGAATCGCTGCGCGACGTTGGTCAGCGCGTTGAAGCCGCCAGCCATATCGACCTCAGTGTCGCCGAACGCTCACGCGCCACGCTCAAGGACCTTGGCGGCGAACTGCTTGAACTGACCGACAAGGCACGCCAGCACTCCAGCAGCATCACGACGATTACCGAAAGAATGCGCGACCTGACGCAGGAAGGGGTGATGGCCATGCAGTTCGAGGACATCGTGACCCAGATGATCACCCGCATCGGCCAGCGTACCGATCACGTCGGCACCTACATGCACGCCTTCCTCAGCCTGCACAACGACCAGAGCGAGAGCGACGGCATTCAGCGCTTCCGCAAGCGCAGCCAGCGCCTGGTCGAACTGCTGGTGGATTCGCACGTCAAGTCCGACGCACTGCGCAGCAAGAGCGCTTCATCCAGCAGCCAGGGACAGAGCGACGGAGATATCGAACTCTTCTGAAACCGCTGGAAAATCGCAAAATATCGCGGTCGACCGCAACATTTCCGGATAAATCATGGGCCTGGCCGAACTCCTGGAATCCTTTGGCGAGAAAACGGTGATCACCGTCGCCGGTCTGCTGATCGGCATCCTGTTCGGCATCTTCGCCCAGCGCTCGCGTTTCTGCCTGCGCTCGGCCGTCGTCGAGTTCTGGAGTCGTCAGAGCGGCACCAAGCTGACCATCTGGCTGCTGGCATTTTCTACCGCCGTCATCGCCACCCAGGCCTTCATCGTCGGCGGCTGGCTCGACGTTTCCCAGGCGCGCCAGCTGTCGGCGCGCGGCAGCATCTCCGGCGCCCTGGTCGGCGGCCTGCTGTTCGGTATCGGCATGATCCTCGCCCGCGGCTGCTCGTCGCGGATGCTGGTGCTGGCCGCCAACGGCAACCTGCGCGCGCTGCTCACCGGGCTGATTTTCGCAGTCACCGCCCAGGCCTCGCTGAACGGCGTGCTGTCGCCGCTGCGCATCTGGCTATCCAGTTTATGGACCATCGACGGCGGCACCCGTGACCTGCTCGCCGCAGTACATGTCGGACACATCGGCGGCATCCTGTTCGGTCTGCTGTGGCTGGCGGCCGCAATACATTTTGCCCGCCGGACGCAGTTGACCGCACGCGAATGGAGCGGTGGCATCGGCGTCGGCCTGATGGTCGCCATCGCCTGGCTAACGACCTTCGCGGTCGGCAGCAATGCCTTCGACGAGGTATTGCCGGTGCAGAGCCTGAGCTTCACCGGCCCGTCGGCCGACGTGCTGATGCTGGTCCTGTCGCCGCCCGGGCAGCCTTGGGATTTCGATATCGGACTGGTCCCCGGTGTCGTTCTCGGGTCATTTCTCGCCGCCTTGTGGGGACGCGAACTGAAGCTCGAAGGCTTCAAGGATGGATCGAGCATGCGCCGCTACATGGCCGGCGCGCTGTGCATGGGCTTCGGCGGCATGCTGGCCGGTGGCTGCGCCGTCGGCGCCGGCGTCTCCGGCGCCGCGGTCTTTGCGCTGACGGCGTGGATCTCGCTGATCGGGATGTGGGCGGGCGCCGGCCTGGCCGACGCCCTGATCGACAGGCCGGAACGCCGGCAGGCGCTCCAGCCCTGAGGGCTTACTGCCCGACCGGCTTGCGCCAGCCCATGAAGGTGTAAACCAGGATTGCCGTACCAGCCAGGCCGAGGCCGAACACCAGTGCGATCAGGAACCAGTCGGCCGGACCACCGGCGTCGGTGAAGCCTGACGACGAGACCTTGGCCATCAGCACCAGTGCCAGCCCACCGCCAACCAGCCCGGCCAGTTCGGCACGGACCAGACGCCTCGAGTTGATCGTCTTTTCCTTCAGCAACAGGCCAACAAAGGCCAGCGTACCGAGGACGATCAAGAGGATCAGCACCCACAGCAAGGGGCCGAGCATTTCCTGGAAAACGGCCAGGAAAACCAGCGGATCGAGTTCTTTCATATTTGCATTCCTCCGGAAATCAGGCGCGACCGCGCAACATGCTGATATAGGTGGGCTTCAGGGCCATCGTCTTCATCACCAAACTGATCCACAGTTCCTCCAGCGGCGCGATCACGCCGGGGAAGGACGGTGTCAGGTTGTCCTTGTAATCGAACTCGATGAGCATCGCCTGGCCCAGACGGGTAATCAGCGGGCATGACGTATAACCGTTGTACACCGCCTCCGACTCCTTGCCGGCGATGCTCGCCACCAGGTGATCGACGGCCACCGGCACCTGCCATTTGACGCTGGCCGCCGTCTTGCCCTTGGGCACGCCGGCCACATCGCCAACAGCAAACACGTTGTCGTAGCGCTTGTGGCGCAGGTTGTGTTTTTCCACCTCGATCCAGCCATCCTTCGCCCAACCACCTTCCTGCCAGGGCAGCGGACTGTTGCGCACCGAGTCCGGTGCACGCATCGGCGGGATGACATTGATGAAGTCGTACTGCAGTTCGACCGGCCCGATCGGTGTCTTGAACACGGCCAGCTTCTTGCCAAGGTCGATCGACTCCAGCACCCGCTCGTAATTGACCTTGACGCCGCGCTCCTCGAACAGCATGCGCACTTTTTCATGCACGATGGGTACGCTGAACAAGGCCTTGTTGTTGGCGTTGTAGATGATCTCGGCTTTGCCGCGATTGCCACGGCGGCGCAGGTAATCGTCGGTGACGAAGGTGTATTTCAGCGGTGCACCGGCACACTTCATCTCGGTCCCCGGGCGCTGGAAGACACCGACGCCGCCGGTATCGGCAAAATTCGACATGGCGCGCCAGGTGGCTTCCGCCTTGGCCGGGCTGTGATAGATGCTGCCCAGGCCGTTGTTGCCGATCTGCTCGACATCCATCCCCGGAATCGCCTCGTAATCAAGCTTGAGCCCGGTCGCCACGATCAGGAAATCGTAGGGATACGGCTTGCCACTCTCGGTGACCACCTTGTTGCCTTCCGGATCGAACTCGACGACCCGCTCTTCGACCAGTTCGACACCGCCGGGCACATACTCGCGCGTCGTCGAAACGACGTAGGGCGATTGTTTGATGCCGGACGCCACCAGCGTGAAACCCGGCTGGTAGAAATGCTCCTTGCGCGCATCAATCAGCGTGATCTTGGCGCCGTCGAGCTTGTTTGCCAGATGCGATGCCGCTGCCAGGCCGGCCGCGCCGGCACCGGCGATGACGATACGTGCCGATGACTTGATCCGGCTCGCCGCCTGCGCCCCCCCGGGAGCGAGCAGCAGCGAACCGGCGCCAGCGGCACCGAGCATCAGGAACGAACGGCGATCCAGGGTTTTCTTCCCGGTGTCGTCCAGAATCTTGTCGAGTGCGTTCTTGTACATACTCTCTCCTTCCCTGGGTGAGCGCCGAAACGCCCGTTGCAAAATAATAAAATTAGAAAATACTAACTTTCTGTTCCCAAAAAAACGACCAGAATTCCCTTGCGTGGAAACCGCTGGCCGCTGTCCTGATGCCGCCAATCAGCGCGGAAAATACATCTTGCCCTTCTCCAGCTTGTAGCTCCATGGCAGGTCGGCATTACGCCAGCCGTTGACCACACGCTGCCCCTGCCTTGCCCCGGCCGAAGCACGATCACCCTCGAAGCCCTCGGGAACGCTGTACACCTTTGTGTAGCCTGCGGCCTGCAGCCGATCCGCGGCTTTTGAACTGCGGTCGCCGGAACGGCACAGCAGGATCACTGGCGCATTCTTGTCCAGGCCGAACTCCTGCAGGCGGCGGGCGATTTCCGGCACGAAATCCTGGTTGGGATCGAGCTTGTACATCGTCCGCTTCTCGTCCCAGTCGCTCATGATCTCCTGGTGCTCGACAAACGGCACCAGGGCATCGACCGTCGTCGCCATGCCGACATACATTGCCTCGGCACGGGTGCGAACATCAAACAACGCAACCCCCTTGGGGTCTGCCATCTTCATGTCGTAAGCCTGCTTTGGCGTCAGGTAAAGCGCCAGCCTGGTGACCTTGATTTCGGGTAGCCTGGACCAGTCCATGCTGCCCGGCGCCCAGTCGGCGGCGAAGACACCGGCGGAAAAGGCCAGCGCAATGCCGGCAACAGCGAGTTTCAGCGATTTCATAGGGCGATCCCCGGATTCTTGTCTGCACCCTTGAGCTTCGGCATGTTCAGCGTCACCGGCTTCAAGGTCTTGACGTCACGCAGGTAGCGGGCCACGACTTCCCAGATCGGTTCGCCGGAATTCTTCGCTTCCTCCGACACCGGCGCCCAGCCAGCCACCTTGTAGTTTTTGGCCGGATCGATCAGTTGACCGCGCAACATCATGTTCTGGATGCGCTGACCATTCTTTGCCGTCGGATCGCAGGTGTATTGCAGACCGCCGACACGCACCATGTCGCCACCCTGCTGGTAGTAAGGATCGGGATTGAACAGGTTGTCGCAGACATCCTCGAGAATGGTCTTGATCATCTCGCCGCTCATGCTGGTCACCGTCGTCCATGGGTAGGTGATCGCCGTCTGGTCGAGCACGTGCTCCATCAGGATCGGCTGCCCCGGCAACAGCGAGGTACCCCAGCGGAAGCCGGGCGAGAAAGCGATTTCAGCATCCTTTTCCTTCATCAGCGCATCGACGATGACCTGATCAAAGGTGCCGTTGAAGTTGCCGCGGCGATACAGCGTGCCCTCAGTGACGGCCAGCTGCTCGTTGAGTTTCGACAGATAGGGCGCCCGCGCCTTGTCGATCAGCGCCTGCATGTCCTGGTCAGCCGGCAGCAGGTTGGCGAAGACGGGCAGCAGCTTGTAGCGGTAGCCGGCAATCTTGCCGTTCTTCACATCGAAGTCGAGCACACCGAGATACTTGCCATTGGAGCCGGCATTGGTCACCAGCGTCTGACCGCCGGCATTCTTGACAATCACCGGCGCCGGCATGCCGTCGTGGGTGTGGCCGCCGAGGATGGCATCGATGCCCTTGACCCGCGACGCCATCTTCAGATCGACGTCCATGCCGTTGTGCGACAGCACGACGACGACCTGCGCGCCCTTGGCGCGGGCTTCGTCGACGGTCTTCTGCATGTTTTCTTCCTGGATGCCGAAGCTCCAGTTCGGGGTCTGCCAGCGCGGGTTGGCGATCGGCGTGTAGGGGAAGGCCTGGCCGATGATGGCCACCGGCACGCCGTTCATGCTCTTCATGACGAACGGCTTGAAGACCGGATCACCGAAGTCGGTGGTCTTGACGTTCTGGGCGACGATATCGACGACGCCGGCGAAATCCTTTTCCTCGATTTCCTTGACCCGTTCCTCGCCATAGGTCGATTCCCAATGCAGGGTCATGACATTGACGCCGAGTGCCTTGCAGGCATCGACCATGTCCTGCGCGTTGGACCACAGGGCGGTACCGGAGCCTTGCCAGGTATCGCCGCCGTCAAGCAGCAGCGCCCCCGGCCGGGTTGCCTTCATGCGCTTGACCAGCGTTGCCAGATGCGCAAAGCCGCCGACCTTGCCGTAGGTCTCGGCGGCTTTTTCAAAATTCAGATAGGTGTAGGCGTGCGCCTCGATGCTGTTCGGCTTGAAGCCGAAATGCTTGAGCAAACGATCGCCAACCAGATGCGGCACCTTGCCGAACTGGTCGCCAAAACCGAGGTTCACGCTCGGTTCGCGGAAATAGATGGGTTGCAGCTGGGCATGGCAATCGGTGATGTGCAGCAGACTGACATTGCCGAACTTCGGCAGGTCGTACAGTTTGGCCGCACCTTTCTCGGCCATCGCGAACTCGCTGTGCAGCGACATGCCACCGGCCGCGGCAACCGCCATGACCTGCAGAAATTCCCGACGATTCATGCTCATTTCTCATCCTTCAAAAAAGCCCCGGCCGGCTAACCCGGCCGGGAAAAGTCACGCAAGGTTCATTTTTTGTTGACCGGGGATGCCGGATCGAACAGGAAGGCCATCAGATGCTTCATCTGCTGTTCCGTGAGGATCTCCGCATCGCCGTTACGCGGCATGTTGCTGCAGGCATTGAAGGCCTTGGCGTTGTAGATCTTGCCCCAGGTATACTTGATGATTTCGTCGGTACTGCCACGGACCTTGCCGTATTCCAGCAGGCTCGGCCCGATCGTGCCGTAGGACACCTCGTGGTGGCTCATCTGGTGGCAGTTGTAGCAACCACCGCCGTTGTCATGCGGCGTCTTGTCGGTCCAGGTCAGGCCACGTCCGCTGGTGGCGATCTTCTCACCCTGCTTCCAGTCGCCAAAATACTTGCCGTCGGCAGGATAGCGGATGGTCTTCAGCTGCTCCGCCTCGATACGGGCCATTTCGGCCTTCGGCGGTTGCTTTTCCTGGGAACAGGATTTCTGGAAATCAAGCTGGTACATGCGGTGCTTGGCGGCAATCCCGTTCGTCTTGAACGAGCGGTCCATCATTGCCTTGAATTCCGCATAGGTATCCTCGCTACCGGCCCAGGCAGCCGGCAAGGCGAGCAGCAATACAGCCAGTGTACTGATCTTCTTCATGTTCGCCTCCTTAGCGCTTGATACCGGGGGTGACAACCTTGCCGCCATTGGCGGTTGCCGCCAGATAGACAGACAGGGCGATGGTCACATCAGAGCCATAGATCGGCTCGGCCGTCCGCTGCTGCCGGTAACAATCGTTCAGGCGATGCTGCATGGTCCAGAACTGGCCATTGGAAACACGATAGGCCGGCCAGCTGCCCCAACCGGCTGCCGCACCTTCCTGAGTGCGCAGGTCAGGCAGTTCCTGCATGCGGATACGCTTGCCCTGGTCGCCGTGACAAGTGGCACAGGAGAAGTCCATCGGACCAGTACGATAGTAGAAGGCCAGCTTGCCCAGCTCGTACATCTTCTTCATTTCCGGGTGGCGCGTATCCACCTTGATCTTCTGGCCGTTCGATTCGGTGACGACGTAGGCAACCAGGGCAGCCATTTTTTCTTTTTCACCCTTCAGCCATTTCGCCTCGACCACGGCTTTGGGATCCAGCCCCTGCAAGGTCTCCATGCAGGTCATCAGGCGTGTTTCCAGATCCTGAACCTTGCCGGTGTCCTTGAAGAAACGCGGCAATTGGGCAGAAGCGCCTTTGACGACACCAGCACCCAGACCAAGATCACACTTTTCCAGCGATGCATTCTTCGGTCCGCGTGGGGTTTTCCAGAGCTCTTCGCCCTCGGCGGCAACCAGTTCCGACGGATTGCCGTCAGCCAGCGCCTCGCGGTATTCGTTGATGCCGTCAAGCAACTTGTCACTGGCAGATGCGCCAAGCGGCAGACTGCCCAAAGTCGCGGCAAGGGCCAGCACAATGTATTTCTGTGGGTTCACCATGAACTCCTCCGTTCATTTTCGGTTTTTGCACCCAGCGCACGGTCTGTCGCCGATTGGCCGGGGTTCGCTCGGGCAGGCCTGCGCGTGCGCAGTGCCTGCCCATCGTCGACAACGACTCAGCCGATGGCGGCTTCGTCGGTACGGGTCTCGCCCTTGTTGTCCTTCCAGGTGATGGCGACCTTGTCGCCGGCAGCACCACCCTTGAACTTGAATGCCAGGTAGGGGTTCTTCGAGATGGCAGTGCCAAACTCGGAGGCCAGGACGACCTTGCCGTTATGGCTGGCCGTCAGTTCGGTAATGAACCACGCCGGAATGACGGCGCCGTTGGCATCCTTGCGCTGGCCGGTTTCCATTTCGTGAGCAATCAGTGCCTTGACTTCGGTAACGCCATCCTTGGTAGAGGCGCGGATCCGCATGGGCTTGGTAGCCATAGTTATCTCCTTGAATTCCTGAATGTGTTGATCGATCAGCCGCCGCAGCCGCCGAGCGTGACCTTGATTTCCTTGGTCGCCATGTAGAACTTGTCACCAGCCTTGACCAGTGCGTAGACATTCGAGGTCTGTCCCATCTTGACCCGGGTCTGCACATTGGCTTCGGTACCTTCCGGCAGCTTGAAACTGGCAGCCAGGGCATTCGGGTTCTTGTCGATCAGGATCGCGACCATGGTCGTACCAGCGATCGCGGAAGTGACGCCAACCGGCACCACAGCACCGTTCTCGGCAATATCCGGACCAGTCACCTGGACATCCTTGCTGTCGGCTGGCTGGGTAGCACCCAGGGCCTTCAGGGTATCGGCCATGCTCTTGGCTTCAAAAGCTGCCTTGTTCCAGTCAGCCAAGGCGATGCCCGGGGCAATCATGCCGGCGGCGGCCAGCGCACCGAGCACGGCGGCACCGGTACCGGTTTTAAGAACGTTACGACGTTGGTTGTTCATGACTTCTCCTCTCAAAAAATAGGGAATTACTTCGCTGCCTTGTCCGCTGCGCCTTCGACGGTGCGTACACCGCGTACGGGACCAAACGTACGGTTCTGCTCTTCCAGGTTGCCATGTGCCGTACGAGCATAATCAGGCAACACCGAACCTACTCGAACTTCCTTCTTGCAATCCTTCATGCAGGCGGTGTTCCTGACATCCGGCTTGCCGCCGTTGCCAATCCCGCCCTTGGCCGCCGCCGGACCAGGCCACATGCCGTGATCCGTAATCATGCCGTTGCGATTGGGCATCAGCTTCTGCACTTCGGCAATGTTCTTGTCCGACAGCACGAAATCGGCGGGAACGATGTCGGCCAGGTTGAGAAAATAAGCGAGGATGGCATAAACCTCGTCCGGCTTCAGCGACTTGGGTTCCGTCCACGGCATGGCACGATAGATGTAATCCCACAGCGTCGAAATCGTTGCAACCTTGGTGAAGGTCGTGCGCTGGGGAATGTCACCACTGACAAAACCGGCGACCCTGCCAGTCTTGATGTCGTCCTTGGTCGTACCGCCGATCAATGGAGTGAACACTTCATTCGACTCGCCGAAGGAGCCGTGACAAGAGGCACATTTCTCCTCGAACAGGTCGTTACCGTGACTGACCTTGCCAGAACCGGCAGGCAAACCCTTGAAATCGGGACGAACGTCAATATCCCAGGCCTTCACCTCAGCGGGCGTGGCCTGACGACCAACGCCACCGTAGTTGTCGAAGGCAAAGGCACCGGAGGCCAGTGCCGCCGTTGCCAAGGCAAGGATGGATTTAGAGAACCTGGACATTGCTGATCTCCCCGCTTTCGACCACTTTCCATGTCTGGATGGCATTGTTGTGATAGATCGACTTGGTACCGCGCACTTCACGCAGTTGGCCGTAAGCCGGCTGGACATAGCCTGTTTCGTCTACCGCCCGCGACTGCAGCATGGCCGGCTTGCCGTCCCATACCCAGTTGATGTTGAAGCGCGTCAGCGCCTTGTTCTGCACCGGACCTTCGATGCGTGCCTGCTGCCAGTTGATGCCGCCGTCGAACGAGACATCGACACGAGTAATCTTGCCGCGCCCCGACCAGGCAATCCCGGAAACGTTGTAGAAACCCTTCTCCAGGAGACGTTGACCGCCGGATGGCGTAGTGATCACCGACTTGCATTCCTGGATCGAGGTGTATTGACGATGCATGCCGTCCGGCATCAGGTCGATGTAGTGCACCGCCTCATCCTTGGTCGCGTACGGCTTGTCACCGACTTCGATGCGGCGCAGCCATTTGACCCAGGAGACGCCCTGGACACCCGGCACCACCAGACGCAGCGGGTAGCCATTTTCCGGCCGCAGCATTTCGCCGTTCATGCCGTAGGCGACAAAGACTTCACCGTTCTCGACCATTTCCATCGGGATGGTACGGGTCATCGACGAACCGTCGGCACCCTCGGCCAGCACATAGCGGGCTTTCTTGTAATCGACACCGCAATCTTCCAGCAGCAGCTTGAGCGGGACGCCGGTAAACTCCGAACAGGAGAGCATGCCATGCGTGTACTGCACGGTCGGCACGGCGACGTTGCCCCACTCGAGGCCGGTGTTGGCACCGCATTCAATGAAATGGATGCGCGACACCGACGGCAGGCGCATCAGGTCATCCATCGTGTACACCTTGGGCTTTTTCAGGAAAGCCGGATCGGAAGCATTGACCATCAGCCGGTGCACCGCCGGGTCAATGTCATGCCACCCCTGATGGTGACGTTCAAAATGCAGGCCGGACGGCGTGATGATGCCGAACAGCCCCTGCAACGGCGCAAAAGAAACCGACGCCTGGCCGACACGGGCCAGACCCGGAGACTCGCGACGCAACAACTGGCTCTCGAACTTCGACGGCTGACCGTAGGGATTGAGCGCCACCGGCATACCCAGGGTCTTGCTCCATTCCGGCAGATTGAGGATCGCCGGATCTCCCTCTGCAGCGCGTGCCGCCAAAGGCGCAGCCATCGCAGCACCGGCGGCCATGAAACTCTTGCGCAGGAAATCACGACGCCCTGCAGCAACGGCCTTGACCTGCTCTTCCGTCAGGAAGTTCTCCGGAGCGGGCCGCAAACGCCCCGGCTGTTTTGATAGATCACCCATAGAGATATTTCCCCTCCGCTTCATTGATTTCAAGTACTGCAACGCTCGGTCATCACCCCCAGGTGCTCGCCAATGTCACGGCTGGCTACCGTGATGCTGACGGTCCTGCAGATATCGACAAAATTCGGATCGACGACGCGATAAAAGACGGAACTGCCTTCCCGCCGCCGGCCAACAACGCCAGCGCGATAAAGGATGTTCAGATGCCGTGAAATATTGGCTTGCGTCAGACCGACCTGATCGACGACTTCATGAACCGGACGCTCCTCGCCGCACAGGCAGGAGAGAATGCGCAAGCGCGTCGGATCAGCCAGCAGGCTGAAATAATGCGCTACCTGTTCGAACACCTGGGATGTCTCGTCCATGTCGTTTTTTGATCTATGTCAACAGCAATGTATAACTGAGTATTTATATAGTCAACAACTAATATTGTTGCGACGCAACATGTAATTATTTAAAAACTGCTATACCCTTCGTGCTGTACCGATGCCGACATTCCCATAAAATCCGGGCACTGTGCATATCGACAACACCTAGAGGAAGGAGAAGTTTCGATGAAAAAACTCACCCAAGTTGCTGCAGCCTGCCTGTTGGCAGCGGCCAGCACCGCCCACGCCGCGGACCCGAATCTTGGCCGCAATCTGGCGGCAACCTGCGCCAACTGTCACGGCACCAACGGCAAGGCCGTACCGGGCGCCGGCATGGACTCGCTGGCCGGGGAAAGCAAGGCCAAACTGTTGCAGAAACTTGCCGACTTCAAGAGCGGCGACAAACCCGCCTCGATCATGCATCAGATCTCCAAGGGCTACTCGGACGAGCAGCTGGCACTGATCGCCGAATACTTTGCAGCACAAAAATAAGGGGAGACGAACATGATGCTGATGAAAAGACGTGAATTCCTCAAGGCAGGCGCCGCAGCCGGTGCCATGGCCTCCCTCTACGGCTGTGCGGCCGGCAGCAAGGCCGGTGGCCATGTGGTCGTTGTCGGCGGCGGCTATGGCGGTGCAACGGTGGCAAAATACCTGCGCATGTGGAGCCAGGGCAGCGTTCAGGTCACGCTGGTGGAACGCAACCCGACCTTCATTTCCTGCCCGATTTCCAACCTGGTCATCGGTGGCACCAAGACCATGGAAGACATCACGGTCAGCTACGACAACCTGAAGAGCAAGTGGGGCGTCCGGGTTATTCAGGACGATGTCGTCGCCGTCGATGCTGCCAAGCGCTCGGTCAGGCTCGCCAAGGGCGGTGACCTGAGTTACGACCGCATCGTGTTGTCGCCCGGCATTGATTTCATGTTCGACCAGATTCCCGGACTGAACAATGCAGCGGCTCAGGAAAAAATCCTGCACGCCTGGAAGGCCGGCGCCCAGACCGTCGCCTTGCGCAAGCAACTGGAAGCCATGCCGGATGGCGGCACCTTTGCCGTGGCCATTCCGAAGGCCCCATATCGCTGCCCGCCCGGACCGTACGAGCGTGCCTGCCTGGTGGCCGATTATTTCAAGAAGAGCAAGCCCAAATCCAAGGTGGTCATTCTCGATGCCAACGAAGATGTCCAGTCCAAGAAGGGCCTGTTCATGAAAGCCTGGGCCGACCTTTACAAGGGCACCCTGGAATATCGTCCGAACAGCGAAGTCAAGGATGTCGACGTTGCCACCAACACAGCCATCCTCGAATTCGACAAGTTCAAGGCCGACGTACTGAACGTGATCCCGCCCCACCGTGCCGGCAGCATCGCCAGCCAGTCCGGCATCAAGCTGATCAACAACCGCTGGGTGGACATCAACTGGCTGTCGATGGAATCGACGAGCACGCCGGGCGTACATGTTCTCGGCGATGCTGTCTTCCCGGCGCCAACCATGCCGAAATCAGGGCACATGGCCAACCAGCACGGCAAGCTGGCTGCAGCAGCCATCCTCAACCTGCTGGCCGGACAGGAACCGAACCCGGCGCCGGTGGTGATGAATACCTGCTACAGCTTCGTCGATGCCAAAAACGTCATCCACGTCGCCTCCGTCCACCAGTACGACGCCGCCACCAAACTGGTTCAGCCGGTCAAGGGCGCGGGCGGCATATCTGCTGCCCGTAACGAACTGGAAGGCAAAGCTGCGATGGGCTGGGCAAAGAATATCTGGGCCGACATGCTGGCCTGATCTTCACCGGCAAAACAAAATGGCCGCCCAAGGGCGGCCATTTTTTTATCACGAAAACGCTCAGTCCAACGTCGCGATATAAGCGGCAACCGCATGCCTTTCCAGTTCGGAAAGCTTGGAAGCAACGGTGTGCATGACCGCGTTGTCATTGGTCCGCTCGCGCGTATTGAACATCTTGATCTGGTCCTCGGTATACCGCGGATGCTGCCCCGCCAGGCGTGGCAACTGCGGCGTCCCGTGGCCCTTGGCGCCATGGCAACTGGCGCAACTGGGCAAGCCGGTAAATTGATTGCCGCGGTGAAAGACAAATTTGCCGACAGCCACCAGTTCCGCATCGCGGACCTCTCGACCGGCGACCTGCTTGGCCTCGAAGAAGACACCCAGGGCCTTCATTTCCTCCGGCGTCAGCTCCTCGGCCTGAGGCTTCATGGTGTCGCTCTTGCGTTTGCCCGACTTGAACTCGGACAACTGCTTGGCCGTATATTCCCAGTGCTGCCCGGCGAGACGCGGAAAAACGGCACTGGCAGCCTCGCCTTCCATGCCGTGGCAAAGAAAGCAGCGACCGGACACAATTTCCTCGGCACGCGCCAGATCGACCTTGTCAGCGGCCAGAACCGGCAGCACACAAGAAACCGAGAGCAGCAACCCGGCCACACCTGAAAACATTTTTTTCATGACTCCCCCGCATTCCGATTCAAAAGAAGATCATTAAATCGTAATTTGCTTACATCGCGCTTTCAAGCCCCTCAGGCGTGCCCGGTGCTGCCGAAGCCGCCCTCACCGCGGTCACTGGAAGAAAACTCATCGACCACGTTGAACCCGACCTGCAACACGGGAACGACCACCAACTGGGCAATACGCTCCAGTGGCGAAATGGTGAACGCCTGCTGCCCCCGATTCCAGACCGATACCATCAATTGCCCCTGGTAGTCGCTGTCAATCAGACCAACCAGGTTGCCGAGGACAATGCCGTGCTTGTGGCCAAGCCCTGACCGCGGCAGGATCATCGCGGCCAGGCCCGGGTCCGCCAGATGAATGGCCATGCCGGTCGGCACCAGCACGGTCTGGCCAGGGGAAAGCTCAAGCGGCCCATCCAGGCAGGCGCGCAGGTCCAGGCCCGCCGAGCCCGGTGTTGCATAGTGCGGCGGGGTTTCCTTCAGGCGCGGGTCGAGGATCTTGACGTCGATATGATGCATTACTGTTTTCCTGTGAGTTTGACGACATGTTCGATGATTTGCCTGGCCAGCACTTCCTTGCTGGCTGGTGTCAGCGGATGGCTGCCGTTGTCGTCGAACAGCACCAGCCGGTTATCGTCACCGCCGAAACCATCCTGGATGAGGTTGCCGGCGATCAACGGAATATTCTTCTTGCGCCGTTTGGCTTGTGCATAATCTTCCAGGTTACGGCTTTCAGCGGCGAATCCGACGCAGAAAGGACCGTCCGGCAGGGCAGCAACCTCCGCCAGGATATCCGGGTTTTCAATCAACTCAATGGCTGGCACACCGCCGTGATCCTTCTTCAGCTTGTGCTCGGCTGCGTTGGCCACGCGGTAATCAGCAACGGCAGCAACCGCGATGAAGATATCTGATTGAGCGGCCCGGGCCATCACCGCCGCATGCATGTCGAGCGCACTGCGGACATTGATGCGGTCAACACCCTGCGGCACCGGAAAACCAACCGGTCCCGACACCAGCGTCACCGCCGCCCCCGCCTGCCGGGCGGCCCGCGCCACGGCATAGCCCATCCGCCCGGACGACAAGTTGGTGATGCCGCGGACCGGATCAATCGCCTCGAAAGTCGGCCCCGCAGTAATCAATACCCGGCGACCAGCCAACGATTTGGGGACAAAGAAGGAAAGCACCTGCTCGAGAATTTCGTCAGCTTCGAGCATGCGCCCAGGCCCGGTCTCGCCGCAGGCCTGATCACCGCTCGCCGGCCCGAGGATACCGACCCCGTCAGCGACGAGTTGGCCGACATTACGTTGCGTCGCAGGGTTTTCCCACATCTGCCGGTTCATCGCCGGCGCCACCAGCAGCGGACAGTCACGCGCCAGCACCATCGTTGCCAGCAAATCATCAGCCATGCCATTCGCCACTCGGGCCAGAAAATCGGCCGATGCCGGCGCGACCAGAATCAGGTCGGCGCGGCGCGACAGGTCGATATGCGCCATGGCGTTCGGCATCCGGGCATCCCACTGGTCAACGTATACAGGCTTGCCGGACAGTGCCTGGAAGGTTGTCGGGGTTACGAAATGCGTAGCGCCCTCGGTCATCGCCACCTGGACATCAGCTCCCTGCTTTCCCAGCAATCTGACGAGCTCTGCTGCCTTGTATGCGGCTATGCCTCCGGTGACACCAACAACGATGCGCTTGCCATTTAATTCCATAGTCATATTCGCTAAAATGATTGCTGATACATTCTACTGGAGTCAGGCGCATGGCGATCACCGACTGGCCAACTCAGGAACGCCCCCGCGAGCGCCTGCTCGCCCTCGGCCCCCAGGCGCTTTCCGATGCCGAGTTGCTGGCCATCTATTTGCGTGTCGGCATTCGCGGCAAAAGCGCGGTCGATCTGGCTCGCGACCTGCTGCACCACAACGATGGCAAGCTCGGCAGCCTGGTCAGCGCCTCCGTCGAGCATCTGGCCACCGTGCCCGGTATCGGCAAGGCCAAGGCAGCCCAACTGAAGGCCAGTTTCGAACTGGCGCGGCGCGCCCTGAGCGAAGACATGGCGGAACGTGACAATTTCGCCTCCCCGGGCAAGGTACGCGACTGGCTACGCCTCAAACTTACCCACAGCCCGCACGAAGAATTCATGGCGTTGTGGCTGGATGCCCAGAACCGCCTCCTGCAAGCCGACATACTGTTCACCGGAACGCTGACCCAGACAGCCGTCTACCCGCGCGAGGTGGTCAAGATGGCACTGATCCGGAATGCGGCCGGCGTCATTCTCGCCCACAATCACCCTTCCGGAATCGCCGAACCTTCACGCGCCGATGAACTGTTAACGACAAATTTGAAGCAGGCATTGGCCATGATTGATGTAAAATTGCTGGATCACTTCATCGTCGCCGGAAACGCCCTGCCGCTCTCTTTTGCCGAGCGCGGTCTGCTCTAGCGATAAAAAACACTTGATCAATGAAGGCCTTCCGGATAAAATCGCGGGCTTTCTTCTAGCCAATTCTGGAGCACCATCATGGCGCGAGTCTGCCAAGTAACGGGTAAAGGCCCGATGGTTGGGAACAACGTTTCCCACGCCAATAACAAAACGAAGCGCCGCTTCCTGCCGAATCTGCAGTATCGCCGCTTCTGGGTTGAAAGCGAAAACCGCTTCGTCCGTCTGCGCGTTTCCAACGCCGGCCTGCGCCTGATCGACAAGAAGGGCATCGATGCCATTCTGACCGATCTGCGTGCCCGCGGCGAAATCTAATCAAGAGGAACTGAAAAATGGCTAGCAAAGGCGGTCGCGAAAAGATCAAGCTGGAATCCACTGCGGGTACCGGTCACTTCTATACCACTTCCAAGAACAAGCGCACGACGCCTGAGAAGCTGGAATTCATGAAGTACGACCCGAAGGCCCGCAAGCATGTGGCCTACAAGGAAGTGAAGCTGAAGTAATCAGCTTTTTCCTTGCGACAAAAACCCGCCTTTCGGCGGGTTTTGTTTTTCCGGCGTCCGGATTACAGCATCACTCAGGCAAGCGCCTCGCCTGCAGCAGCAACACGCAGTAAATCACGACCCCCGAAAACACCAGAAACGACCAGTTGGCCATCGACAGCCCGAGAAAGATCCACTCCTTGCTCGTGCAGAACCCCGTCGCCAGGAACAGCGAAGGCCACTGCATGCCGAGCAGGTCAACCAGGCGCTCGATCAGGTTGGGATCGGTGAAACTGCATTCAGGCGCCAGATCCGGATAGGCCTGCATCCAGCTCTGGAAACCCGCCACGCCTGCGCCAAGCAGCGCGAGGACGATGATCGCCACAGCCCACAACGGCCCGGCCACCGGCAGCAGAAAACCAAGCAGCGCCAGGGTACCGATGACCATGTAGAGCAACCGCTGGAAAATGCAATAGGGGCAGGGTGCAAGACTAAGCAAATGCTGAAGCTGCATGCCGGCGACGGCAACCCCCAGACAACCCACCCCAAGTGCGGCAAACCAGGCCCGAATCGGGTAACGCGAAATACACGCGGACAGGAACGCGGACATCAAAAAAACCTCCAAAATTAACAATACGACCAAACATCTCACAAATTCCTTGCAAAACCTCGACACTACCCGGCAAAATGTCACAAAAAGCCGCGAGACGGCAAACAATATTGCGGAGACGAGTTTTGCCCACCCCATCCAACCAACCGGATACTGCGCGCCTGCTCGCCCTGCTTGAGGCCTGCAGCCACCTGCGCCGGCATGCCGGCGACGAAGCGACAATGTTGCAGCAACAATGCCAGACGCTGGTCGAAACCGGCGGCTACCAGCGTGCCTGCATCAATTTACCAACGCGTGCAGAAGACCAGCCAACGCAGCCACTGCAGCAGGTAGCGGCGCATCCCGCCTGCGGTCAACCGACAGCCAAAGGCAAAAACCGAACAGCCCCAGGTGTGACCTTGAATTTGCCGCTCGGAGATGGCGACCATTCCGTTGGCGAATTGCGCATCGAGACGCGCGCGAAAGATTTTACCGCCGATGAACGGGTCGCTCTCGGCATCATCGCGAAAAACATCGGCGAGACGCTGAACCATTTGCGCCATGCCGTCGCCAACGGACACCTCGAATCCCGCCTGCGTCAGCTCTCCCGGGCACTCGAATCAAGTCTGAACGGGGTCATGATCACCTCATCCACGCAACTTGATCATCCCATCGTATACGTCAATCCGGCCTTCGAACGGATCACCGGCTATTCAGCCGACGAGGTCATCGGCATGAGCGGGCGCTTTCTCGTCCGCGACGACCTCAATCAGCGCGGTCTGGGCTCGATCCGCGAGGCCTTGCGCATGCGCCGTGAAGCGCACGCCGTCCTGCGCAATTACCGCAAGGATGGCTCACTGTTCTGGAACGAGTTGTTCATTGCCCCGGTACGTGACGAGGGTGGCAGCATGACCACGCATTTCGTCAGCATCCTGAACGATGTCAGCGAACGCATCAGCTACGAACAGCAACTCGAATTCCAGGCCAACCACGACGCCTTGACCGGACTGGCCAACCGCAACCTGCTCAATGACCGCATCACCCAGGCGCTCGCCCAGGCTCGCGCCGACAGCCTGCTGGTCGGCGTGCTACTGCTCGACCTGGACCGCTTCAAGCTGATCAATGACGGGTTTGGTCATTCACCAGCCAACGAACTGCTCAAATCTGTTGCCCAGCGTCTGAACCAGAGCGTGCGCGATACCGATACGGTCGCTCGCCTGGGGGGCGATGAGTTTGTCGTGGTCATTGGTCGCCTGCAATCCGCCGATGACCTGTCGATCGTTGCCGGCAAGATCCTGCGCTCGCTGAACCAGCCTTTCATCATGGAAGGCAAGGAAATATTCGTCACCGCCTCGGTCGGTGCCGCACTTTACCCCCGCGACGGCGACCACGGCGAAATCCTGCTGCGCAACGCCGATGTGGCGATGTACCGGGTCAAGGAGCATGGCCGCAACAACTATCGCTTCTATACGCCGGAAATGACCCACATGGCCATCGACCGACTGGACATGGAAGGGAATCTCCGACGCGCGCTCGAACGCGATGAACTGCTGGTCTATTACCAACCGCTGGTCGATTTCACGACCGGCCGGATAGTCGGTGCCGAAGCACTGGTACGCTGGCAACATCCGCGCATCGGCATGATCCAGCCGAGCGAGTTCATTCCGCTGGCTGAAGATACCGGCCTGATCATCCCTCTCGGGCAACTGGTCCTCCGCCAGACATGTGCTGACATCAAGGCCTGGCAAGCCCTCGGCCTGCCGCCGGTGAAGATATCCCTCAACCTGTCCGCCCGCCAGTTCCGCCAGGACGACCTGTCCGCAACCATCCGCGAAGTACTCGACGAAATGGCCGTGGACGGCCACCTGCTGGCCTTCGAACTGACCGAAAGCATGGTCATGCACGATGTCGAGAATACGCTCGACACCCTGCGCGAACTGAAGGCCCTGGGCGCCACCATCTCGCTCGACGACTTTGGCACCGGCTACTCCAGTCTCTCCTACCTCAAGCGCTTCCCGATCGACACCCTGAAGATCGACCGCAGTTTCGTCCGCGACATCCACCACGACAACGACGATTCGGCCATTGCCCATGCAGTCATTGCGATGGCGCACAAACTGGGGATCAAGGTCATCGCCGAAGGCGTCGAGTGCGCGGCACAACTCGATCTGCTGCGTGAATTCGGCTGCGATGAATTGCAGGGCTACTTCTTCAGCCGGCCGGTGCCGGTCGAGGAATTCACGCTGATGCTGAAGCAGGGGCGGTCACTGGCCGACCTCGCCGACTCATGAAGAAAAAACTCCATTACGAGCACGTCGACCGCAAGAATCTTGCGGTCTACCTCGGCCAGCACGAAATTCTCTCGGCTGAAGCGAGTGATGGCAGCCACATCTACCGCTGCCTCGCCGGCCGCGAGGAAACACTGGTCATCGCGCTGCCCGACGGCAATGCGCTGATTGTCAGCTGCGAGTCGCAGGCGGCACTGGACCGCCGTCGCCTGGCTCGCTAAACTGCACGGATGACTACGCGCATCCTGCTTGTCGAAGACGACGAACGCCTGGCCGAACTGACGGCCGAATACCTCACCCGCAATGACCTGAGCGTCAGCATCGAGCCGCGCGGCGACGCCGCGGAAGCCCGCATCCTGACGGAACAGCCCGACCTGGTGATCCTCGACGTGATGCTGCCGGGCAAGGACGGTTTCGAAGTCTGCCGGGCAGTTCGCCAGCAATACCGCGGCGTGATCCTGATGCTGACGGCCCGTGACGAGGATTTCGACCAGATTCTCGGGCTCGAACTCGGCGCCGACGACTACATCGCCAAACCGGTTCAGCCACGCGTCCTGCTTGCCCGCATCAAGGCACTGCTCAGAAGACTGCCGGCGCCAGGCGAAAACGAATCCGGCGACAGTGAATCACAGACTTTCGGACAGTTCCGCATCAGCCAATCCACGCGCACGGCAACGCTGAACACGCAGCCGATCGACCTGACCACTGCCGAATTCGACCTGCTGTGGCTGCTTGCCTCGCATGCCGGCAATGTCCTGTCACGCGACGATCTGCTGCAGGAACTGCGTGGTATCGGCTTCGACGGTCTGGATCGCTCGATCGATGCCCGTATCTCCCGACTGCGCAAGAAACTGAACGACGATCCGGAAAACCCCACCCGGATCAAGACGGTACGCGGCAAGGGCTACCTGTTCAGCAAGCATGACTGGAACTGATCCGGCCGCGGATAAAGCGGGAAAGCCCGCCAACCAGGGACTCGCCCGCTCGTTTTTCCGCGTCTCGCTACCGCGCTGGCGCGGTGGCCGCTACAGCCTGTCCAAGCTGTTCTTCAATTTCTACCTGCTGGCGATGGGCTCCTTCGTCGCCATCGCCTTCATTGCCGACTTCATCATCTCGACGGCCCAGCAGGGCATCACCGACGATTACGCACGCCGCTTCATGCGCGGCACGATCACGCTGATTGAAGATGAACTTTTCCGCTACCCGCGTCGCCAGTGGGAAAGCAAGATCAAGGAAATCGACGGCAAGTTCTATTACAAGCTGGGCATCGTCGAACGCCGCTCGCTGGACACCCGGCTGACCAGTGCCCAGGTCGAGAAACTCGACGCCGGCGATATCGCCATCGCCCACGACCATGACGTGATGTACAGCCGTCTGGGAACCAGCAGCAAAGTGCTCGTGGTCGGGCCACTGTCGGCCAGCCGCAATCCCGACGAACACAAGGAACGCCTGCCGCTCGACCTGCGCCTGCGCCTGCTCACCTGGAGCCTGATCGGCGTCATTTTCGCCATCGCCCTGTGGTTCTGGGTTCGGCCGGTATGGCGCGACCTGGAGACGCTGCGGCAAACCGCCCGCGACCTGGGTGATGGCAATTTCGATGCCCCCACACCTGCGGTTCACACCCAGTTGTTCGCACCTCTGGCCGATACCCTGAACAGCATGACTGAGCGCGTCCGCCAGTTGCTGGCCACTCATCGCGAGCTCTCCTGCGGCATTTCCCATGAATTGCGTACGCCGATCGCGCGCATGCGTTTTGCCCTGGAAATGCTCTCCGGAACCGACGAACTGGCAGAACGGCAACGCCTGTGGGCGATGATGGAAGCCGATCTCGATGAACTCGACCAGTTGATCGACACCAGCCTGACCTACGCGCGCTTCGAGCGCGAAGCACCGGAAGCCCATTTCTCCAGCGTCCGCTTCGCCGACTGGCTGAGCGATGAAGTCGATTCGGTGCGCTTGCTCGGCCGACAACTCAATGTCACGGTCGACACCACTCAATTGCCGGAAAACCTGTGCGTCGATCTCGACCGGAAGGCCATGCCCTACGCCCTGCGCAACCTGTTGCGCAATGCCTTCAAATACGCGAGCCAGGAGATCAGGGTGAGCGCCGAACTGCTCGGCGAGCAGATTGCCATCCATGTTGATGATGACGGTATCGGCATTCCCGAAGACGAACGCGAACACGTGTTCTCCGCCTTCACCCGCCTCGACCGCTCGCGCGACCGCTCCACCGGTGGCTACGGCCTGGGCCTGGCCATTGCCCGGCGAGTTCTCGAACTGCATGGCGGCACGGCAGTTGCCGGCAGCTCGCCACTGGGTGGCGCACGATTCACGCTGCGCTGGCAAGCGCACCAGTAAGTCTGACGTTACACAACGTCATTTAACCGCGCAGCGCAGTTACCCGCGAGCCACGCTTGCGCAACAGTCAGATCGTGCCTTCCTCCCTAGAATTCGGGTCATGACAACGCAGCAAGCCCGAGAAGAGGAGAACAAAATGATTGAAATGAATATCAAGGCATTCATGGCCGCCGCCCGCACCTACCTGCTGGAACTGATGCCGGCGCCGCAAGCCCGCCTCGCAACAATTCCCGTTCGAAACCGGCACTGATGTCCCTGCCGGACGATCTTCCGATCAGCCAGAGCCTGGCCGTATTCTTTGGCGTGACCGGTTTTGAATGGCTGACCGAGGGCCGCACCGAGCTTTTCAATGCCCTGGCCATCGCGTTCGCTTCCGGCATCGCCATCTTCATCGTCCGTCGCTGGCTGCACAAACGACAACGCAACGAACACTGAACCCCTCCTCTTCCCGCCTCACGGCGGGATTTTTTTGCGCTTATTCCCGGCTCAGCCAGAACAATGCGGCAATCGTCTTGGCATCGGTGATGCGCCCATCGAATACCGCCTGTCGGGCTGCCTCCGGTGACATTTCGATCAGTTCCAGGAATTCGTTGTGATCCAACTCCTGCGTACCTGCCACATGCAGGTCGCGCGCAAGGAATATTTCTATCCGCTCGTCGGAATAACCAATGCATGGGTGCATTACCCCGAGATGCTCCCAGGTATCGGCGACATAACCTGTCTCCTCACGCAATTCCCGCTTTGCCGTATCGATAAGCGCCTCGCCGGCATCGATCTTGCCCGCCGGCAATTCGAGAAAGACCTGACGCAGCGGGTAACGGAACTGCCGTTCGAAAAGCAGATTGCCATTGGGCAGGAATGCCAGCACGACCACCGCACCGGGATGGAGGATGTATTCCCGCACCGACTCCTTGCCATCAGGGAGTCGTACACGATCCTTCCGGACATTCAGCAGAACCCCCTGGAATACGGATTCGGACGTAATTTCGGACTCGATCAGATGATCATCGTGGGACATTCGCTCACTCCTCAAATGAAAACGCCCCGACAGTGCGGGGCGTTTCTGGCAAAGATGTTCCGACCTCAGAGCGAACGCAGCAAGGCGTAGGCGCAGAGCGACATGATCACCTGCGGAAACAGACCGAGCGCAGCAACGGCCAGACCGTTGGCCGAGATCAGGATACGCATGTCCATGCTGGCCGAAATCGGCGTCTCGTCTTCCGGTGCATCGAAATACATCAGCTTGACGACGCGCAGATAGTAGAAGGCGCCAATCAGCGAGAACAGCACCGCCACGATTGCCAGCCAGAGGTAATCAGCGGCAACAACGGCCTGCAGCACCGAGAACTTGGCGAAGAAACCGATGAAGAACGGCACACCGGCCATCGAGAACATGATCATCAGCATGATGCCGGCAAACCACGGACTGCGCTTGTTCAGGCCCTTGTAATCATCGAGGTTCTCGGCTTCGAAGCCGGCGCGCGACATCAGCAGGATCATGCCGAAGGCACCCGTCGTCATCAGCACGTAGGCAATGACGTAGAACATCGAGGAACTGTAGGCATTGAGCGCGTAGCGGGCATCACCGCCAACCACGCCGGTGACGATGCCAAGCAGCATGAAACCCATATGGGAGATTGCAGAGTAAGCCAGCATGCGCTTGAGATTGGTCTGGGCAATGGCAGCCAGGTTGCCGATGGCCATCGACAGCACGGACAGGATGATCAGCATGCCCTGCCAGTCCTGGGCCAGCGTGATCAGGCCGCTGACCAGCAGACGCATGACGATGGCGAAGGCTGCCAGCTTCGGGGCGGAGCCAATGAGCAGCGTCACCGGCGTCGGGGCGCCGTTATAGACGTCCGGAATCCACATGTGGAAGGGCACGACACCCAGCTTGAACGCCAGACCGGAGACCAGGAAGACAAGTCCGAAGATCAGGACCATCTTGTTGCTCTCGCCGTTGTACAACGTTTCGGCCAGTTCGGTGATTTCCAGCGTGCCGGTGGCACCGTAGATCATCGACATGCCGTAGAGCAGCATGCCGGATGCCAACGCGCCGAGTACGAAATACTTCATTGCGGCCTCGGTCGACGCCAGCGAGTCGCGGTTCATCGCGACCATTGCGTACAGCGACAAAGACAGCAGTTCGAGACCGACGTAGATGGTGACGAAGTTGTTCGCCGAGATCATCACCATCATGCCCAAGGTCGCGAACAGTGCGAGCACGTAGTACTCACCCTTGTTCATGTTCGGCCGGTCGAGGAGATAGGTACGCGAGTAGAACAGGACGACAATCATCGTCATGTATACGAACAGCTTCAGCAGATCCGACATCATGTCATCGACGAACATGTTGCTGAAGGTGTAGGTGATCTCGCCACTGCTGGTATAGATCTGGATCGCCGCACAGCCGATCAGCGTCAGCTGGGTCAGCACGAAGGTCGCAGTGCGTCGGTTGTCCTTGACGAACAGGTCGATCATCAAGATGGCCATGGCCATCGTCGCCAGAAAAATCTCCGGCGCAGCGGGCAGGAAGTCAGGAATAACGAAATTGTCGAACATGTCGGCTACCGTTTATTGAATCTTGCTGACGGCCACGTGACGCAGCAGGTCGTTGACCGAGGCGTGCATGACTTCGGTGAAAGGTTGCGGATACAGGCCCATCCACAGCGTACACAGCGCCAGCACGCCAAGTATGGCGAACTCGCGTCCATTGATATCCGTCAGGTCGGCAACGTGCTTGTTGGCCACGTCGCCGAAAATCACGCGCTTGTACATCCACAGCGAATAGGCGGCACCGAGGATCAGCGAGGTTGCTGCCAGGACGGCAACCCAGAAGTTGAACTTGACCGCGGCCAGGATGACCATGAATTCACCGACAAAGCCTGAAGTCGCCGGCAGACCGGCGTTGGCCATCGAGAACAGCATGAACAGCGCGGCGAACTTCGGCATGGTGTTGACCACACCGCCGTAATCGGCGATCTGGCGACTGTGCATGCGGTCATACATGACGCCGATACAGAAGAACATGGCACCGGAAACGAAGCCGTGGGAGATCATCTGGACCAGCGCACCTTCGATGGCCAGCGCGCTGAACATGAAGAAGCCCAGCGTCACGAAACCCATGTGGGCGATCGAGGAGTAGGCGACCAGCTTCTTCATGTCGGCCTGGACCAGGGCGACGAAGCCGATGTAGACGACAGCGATCAGCGACAGCGCGATGACCAAGCCGGACAGTTCATGCGAGGCATCCGGGGCGATTGGCAGCGAGAAGCGCAGGAAACCGTAGGCACCGAGCTTCAGGCCGATCGCTGCCAGCACGATGGAACCGCCGGTCGGCGCTTCGACGTGGGCATCCGGCAACCAGGTATGCACCGGCCACATCGGCACCTTCACGGCGAAAGCGATCAGGAAGGCCAGGAAGATCCAGATCTGCGGCACCAGATCGATCGGCAGCTTGTGCCAGTCGAGGATCGAGAAGCTGCCGCCGGACTGGAAGAACAGGTACATCTGGGCGACCAGGAAGAGTAGCGAACCGAACAGCGTGTAGAGGAAGAACTTGAACGCGGCATAGACGCGGTTGGCACCGCCCCACACACCGATGATCAGGTAGAGCGGGATCAGCGAGGCTTCGAAGAAGACGTAGAACAGGATGCCGTCGAGCGAGCTGAAGATGCCGTTCATCAGACCGGACATGATCAGGAAAGCGGCCATGTACTGGGCGACCTTGTTCTGGATCACTTCCCAGCCGGCGGCGACGACGATGATCGTGATGAAGGCATTCAGGATCACGAACAGCATCGAGATACCATCGACGCCGAGGTGGTAGTTGATGTTGAAGCGGGGAATCCAGCCATGCAATTCAACGAACTGCATGCCCCCCTGGGCGACATCGAAACCAGCCCAGAGCGGAATGGTGACAAGAAAGCCGGCGACTGCGCCAAACAGCGCGAGCATTCGGGCCAACGGCGCATTCCGGTCACCACCGGTCAGCAGGACAATGAAGCCTGCGACGATGGGAATCCAGATGGCGAGAGATAGCAGCGGGTAATTCGACATGTTATTCCTTGCTGTTCTACGAGCTATTCAGGCTATGCGCGGTTGATCCACAAGGTCATCAGCCCGAGCAGGCCGATGATCATCGCGAATGCGTAGTGATAAACAAAACCGGTCTGGAACAGGCGGCTGATCGTAGCCACCCAGCCAACCAGCCTGGCTGACCCATTGACGATCAGGCCATCGATGATCCCGACATCGCCACCGCGCCACAGGGCCTTGCCCAGTACGCGTGCGCCACCGGCAAAGACGAACTCGTTGATCTTGTCGAAATAGTATTTGTTCTCCAGCAGCGTGTTGACCGCAGAAAAACGACGTTGGATGGCTGCCGGGATGTCCGGACGCTTCATGTAGAAGAACCACGACAGCACCACGCCGGCCAGCGCCAGATAGAACGGCGGCGTCGAGAAGGCGTGCAGGCCCATCGCGGCGGCACCATGGAAATGTTCGAGGAATTGCGACAGCGCCGGGTGGGCCACGCTATCGACGTGGATGACACCCTTGAAATAATCGCCAGCCACCATCGGGCCAATACCGATATAACCGATGATCACCGACGGTATCGCCAGCAGCACCAGCGGCAGCGTCACCACCCAGGGGGTTTCGTGCGGCTTCTGACCCGGCGCCAGACCATGGTGATGATCGCCGTGATCGTCGTCATGGTGCGCATCGTGGCCGTGGGCTGCCTTGCCGAAACGCTCTTCGCCGTGGAACACGAGGAAGTACATCCGGAAGGAATAGAACGCGGTGACGAAAACACCAGCCAGCACAGCAAAATAGGCGAAACCGGAACCCGGGATGTTCGAGAACTTCACTGCCTCGATGATCGAATCCTTGGAATAAAACCCGGCCAGGAAAGGCGTGCCGATCAGGGCCAGCGAACCGATCAGCGAGGTGATCCAGGTGATCGGCATGTACTTGCGCAGGCCGCCCATATTGCGGATGTCCTGGTCGTGGTGCATGCCGATGATCACCGAGCCGGCGGCAAGGAACAGCAGCGCCTTGAAGAAGGCGTGCGTCATCAGGTGGAAGATCGCCACCGAGTAGGCCGAAGCACCGAGGGCGACGGTCATGTAGCCGAGCTGCGACAGCGTCGAGTAGGCAACGACGCGCTTGATGTCGTTCTGGATGATGCCGAGGAAGCCCATGAACAGCGCCGTGATCGCCCCGATGATGATGACGAAGGACAGAGCCGTCGTCGACAGTTCGAACAGCGGCGAGGTACGGGCGACCATGAAGATGCCGGCAGTAACCATGGTTGCCGCGTGGATCAGCGCCGAGATCGGCGTCGGGCCTTCCATCGAGTCAGGCAGCCAGACGTGCAGCGGCACTTGCGCCGACTTGCCCATGGCACCGATGAACAGGCAGATGCAGGTGACCGTCATCAGCGACCACTGCTGATCACCCCAGATGTTGATCGTGGCGTTGGCGAACTCCGGCGCTTTGGCGAACACCGTGGCGTAGTCGAGCGAACCGAAGTGGGCCAGTACCAAGCCGATGCCGAGGATGAAACCGAAGTCGCCGACGCGATTTACCAGGAAGGCCTTCATGTTGGCGAAGATCGCCGTCGGCCGGGTGTACCAGAAGCCGATCAGCAGGTAGGAAACGAGGCCGACCGCTTCCCAGCCGAAGAACAGCTGCATGAAGTTGTTGGCCATCACCAGCATCAGCATCGAGAAGGTGAACAGCGAGATGTAGCTGAAGAAACGGTTGTAACCCGGGTCTTCCTGCATGTAACCGATGGTGTAGATATGCACCATCAGCGAGACGAAGGTGACGACCAGCATCATCGTCGCAGTCAGCGTATCGATCAGGAAACCGACCTCGAAGGTGTATTCGCCGCTGGTCATCCAGGTGTAAACCGTACCGTTGAAGGTATTGCCGGCCATGACATCCTGGAAAACCAGGACCGAGGCAATGAACGAGATGGCGACACCGGCGATGGTGGCCGTATGGGCAACCCAGCGCGGGATGATGCGGCAGAACAGGCCGGCGATCATGGCGCCGATCAGCGGCGCCAGCGGGATGAGCAGATAGAGCTTTTGCATTTCCATGATTAACCCTTCAGGCTGCCCAGGTCATCCACATGGATGCTCTTGAGGTTGCGGAACAGCACGATCAGGATGGCCAGACCGATGGCTGCTTCGGCTGCGGCCACTGCAAGAATGAAGAAAACGAAGACCTGCCCGGAGAGATCGCCGAGGAAGTGCGAAAACGCCACGAAATTCATGTTGACCGCAAGAAGCATCAACTCGATGGCCATCAGCAGCACGATCAGGTTCTTGCGGTTGAGGAAGATGCCGACGACGGCAATCGCAAACAGGATTGCGCCGAGGATCAGGAAATGCGAGAGGGAAAGAGTTAGCATTGGCCGCCCCGGGATCAATCTTTTTCAACAGGCATCTGCAGGACGCGCATGCGATCCTTGGCCTTGACGAAAACCTGCTGGTTGGGATTCGAGATCTTCGACTTCTTGACCCCGCGGAAAGTCAGGACCACCGCAGCGATCATGCCCACCAGCAGGATCACCGCCGCCAGTTCGAAGGGCAATACGTAATCGGTCACCAGCAGCGCACCGATTTCCTTGGTGTTCGAAACACCGGCCGGCACGACGGCTTCACTGATCGGCACCTGGAAGTACTTGCTGCCCAGCACCAGGCCCATTTCCAGGACCATCAGCAGGCCAAGCACGGCACCCAGCGGCAGATAATTCCAGAAGCCCTCCCGGATCCGGTCCATGTTGATGTCCAGCATCATCACGACGAAGAGGAAGAGCACCATGACCGCGCCGACATAGACAACGATCAGCGCGATGGCCAGAAACTCCGCCTGCAGCATCAGCCAGAGGCCGCCGGTGGTGAAGAAGGCCAGCATCAGGTGCAGTGCCGCATAGACCGGGTTGCGGGCGGTGATCACGCGCAAGGCGGCGAAAATCAGGATCGCCGAGAGGAAGAAGAAAACTGCGGTTTGAAAATCCATTACAGGCACCTGTTAGCGGTAAGGCGCGTCGAGCGCGCGATCTTCGGCGATTTCCGCCTCGTAGCGGTCGCCGTTGGCCAGTAGCATCTGCTTGGTGTAGTAAAGATCACCGCGCTTCTCGCCGTGATATTCGAACACCCGCGTTTCGACAACGGCATCGACCGGACAGGCTTCTTCGCAGAACCCGCAGAAAATGCACTTGGTCAGATCGATGTCGTAACGCGTCGTGCGCCGCGAACCGTCGTCGCGCGGCTCGGCCTCGATGGTAATGGCCATGGCCGGGCAGATTGCCTCACACAACTTGCAGGCAATGCAGCGTTCCTCACCGTTCGGATAACGGCGCAAGGCATGCAGGCCGCGGAAACGGAAACTCTGCGGCGTCTTCTCTTCCGGATACTGGACGGTGATCTTGCGGGCAAAGAAATACTTGCCCGTGACCGACATGCCCTTCAGCAACTCCTTGAGGAAGAGGCTGTTGAAGACTTCCTTCATCGAACCCATTGTTCTCTCCTCAATTCCAGATGTTCAGCGGTGTGATCATCCACACGCCGACGATGATGACCCAGAAGAAGCACAGGGGCAGGAAGACCTTCCAGCCAAGACGCATCAGCAGATCGTAGCGATAGCGCGGGAACGTGGCACGGAACCAGAGGAACAGCAGCAGCACGAAGGACATCTTCGCGAACATCCAGAGGATGCCATCCGGCAGGAACCCCACCGGCGACAGCCAGCCTCCGAGAAAGAGAATGGACGTCAGCGCCGCAATCAGGATCATGTTGGCGTATTCGGCCAGGAAGAACAGCGCGAAGGCCATGCCGGAGTATTCGACGTGGAAGCCGGCAACGATTTCCGATTCGCCTTCGGCGATGTCGAACGGTGCCCGGTTCAGTTCGGCCGTCCCGGATATCAGGTAAACTAGGAACATCGGCAGCAACGGCAGCCAGTTCCACGACAGGAAGCCCAGCCCCATGTCAGCGAACTGTCCGCGCGACTGACCATTGACGATCTCGACCAGATTCAGGCTGCCTGCGACCATCAGGACGGTGATCAGGGCGAAACCCATGGCAATTTCGTAGGACACCATCTGGGCCGCTGAACGCATCGCGCCAAGGAAGGCATATTTGGAATTCGACGCCCATCCTGACAGGATGATGCCGTATACGCCCATCGAGGTGATGGCCAGGATATAGAGCAGACTGGCATCGATATTCGCCAGCACCATGCTGTCGGTGAAGGGAATCACCGCCCACGCGGCCAGCGCCGGAGCGATAGCCAGCATCGGGGCGATGATGAAGACCGCCTTGCTGGAACCGCTGGGAACGATGATTTCCTTGAGCAGCAGCTTCAAACCGTCAGCGATCGGCTGGATCAGGCCCCAGGGTCCGACCCGGTTCGGGCCGATACGCTGCTGCATGTAACCGATGACCTTGCGTTCGAAGTAGGTCAGGTAGGCAACGCCCAGCATCAGCGGTGCCACGATCAGAACGATCTTGATCAGGGTCCAGACGGCCGGCCAGACGCCACCGAATATTCCCTGTCCGAAATTCATCAGTGCGTCCATTTATGCACGCTCCACGGTAATTTCGCCGAACATCGCGCCCAGCATGGCGGTTGTCGGATGGGCGGCAGCCACGCGAACGCAGTTCGCCGGCACCTTGTCGTCAAGCTGCACCATCAGTTGGGCAACGCCCTCTCCCTGACGGACCTTTGCCTGTTCGCCGGCAACCAGACCGAGAGCGGCCAGGGTCCCGGCACTGGCACGCAGCATGGGCGCCCGCGCATCAGCAGTCTGCAACAGCGCCGGCGCGCGCCGGGCCATGGGATCGGCAAAGTGGATGGGCACGTCGGCAATCCGCTCCAGTGCAGCCACCGGCACAGCCGGCAAGGACAGCAGCAGATCATTGACGTCGTTGCTCAGGCCGGAGACGAATTCGACACCCTGGCCGATCACCGCATCGCGGACTTCTTCACTCGACTGGTAGTCGAAACCTTCGAAGTTCAGCACATTGCCGAGGACGCGCAGGATTTTCCAGGCCGGGCGTGCATCGCCGCGGGCCTTGACCACCCCGTTGAAGGACTGGACGCGACCTTCGATATTGACGAAGGTACCGGAGGTTTCCGTGTAGGGCGCAATCGGCAGCATCACGTCGGCGTATTCAAGTGCCGGATCGTTCTTGAAGGCAGACATGCAGACCACCAGCGATGCCTGTCTGAGTGCGGCGATCGCCAGCTGCGGATTGGCGCAGTCGAATTCCGGCTCGATACCCATCAGCACGTAGGCCTTGCGCGGCTGCTCGAACATCGTGCGCGCATTGGCGCCAGACGGCAGGGCCCAGACGACGTGTGCACCGACCGTGTTTGCGCCTTCGCCCAGGAAGCCGACGCTGGCACCGGTCAGACGACCGAGTTCAAGCGCCAGCAGGTGAATCCGGGTGGCGTCAGCCGACTGGGTGGCAACATTACCGAGGAAGACGGCACGTTTTTCCCCATCGAGCAGGCTGGCTGCAATCCGGCGGGACGTGTCGCAAACCTGCACATTTTCCAGACCGGCCGGTACGGCCTGGCCCTTGGCTTCGGCCGCAGCCCTGACCACGGCCGCCAGCGCAAAAACCAATTGCGACGGCGCGACGCTCAGGTTGCCGTGCAGGTTGATCAGTTGATCGTCGGCAGTCACCGACAGCATGCTGACCTTGGTATATTTTTTTGCTGCCTGGCGCAGGCGCTGGGCGATCAGCGGGTGATCCTTGCGCAGGAACGAACCGACCACCAGCGCTGCATCGAGATCCTTGATGTCGGCCAGGCGCATGCCCAGCCACGGTGCGCCGGCACGCTTGAAATCGGAACCGAAGTCGGACTGGCGCGGACGGAAATCGATATTGCCGCTACCGAGCCCCTTCATCAGCTTGCCGAGCAGGTAAAGCTCCTCGACGGTGGAAGACTGGGCTGCCAGAGCGGCAACAGCGTCACCGCCATGCTCACGGGCGACATCCTTGAGGCCGTGGGCGACATAATCCAGCGCCACGTTCCACTCGACCTCGCGCCACTCACCACCCTGTTTGACCATCGGCCGCGTCAGGCGGGCATCGGAATTCAGGGCCTGGTAGGCAAAACGTTCCTTGTCGGAAATCCAGCACTCATTGACTGCGTCATTTTCACGCGGCAACACGCGCATCACGTTGTCGTGCTTGACCTGGACGACCAGATTGGCACCGACCGAATCGTGCGGGCTGATCGACTTGCGTCGTTGCATTTCCCACGAGCGGGCGGTGTAACGGAAGGGCTTGGACGTCAGCGCGCCGACCGGGCACAGATCGATCATATTGCCCGACAATTCGGAGTCGACCGTACGACCGACGAAGGTCATGATCTCCGAATGCATGTTCCGGTTGGCCATCCCCAATTCCATGACGCCAGCGACTTCCTGACCGAAACGGACGCAACGCGTGCAGTGAATGCAGCGGCTCATTTCCTGCATCGAAATCAGCGGGCCGACATCCTTGTGGAAGACGACATGCTTTTCTTCGGTGTAGCGGCTCTTCATCGGACCGTAACCGACCGACATGTCCTGCAACTGGCATTCGCCGCCCTGATCACAGATCGGGCAATCAAGCGGGTGATTGATCAGCAGGAATTCCATCACGCCCTTCTGCGCCTTGACGGCCAGATCGGAGTGCGTGAATACCTTCATGCCGTTGGTCACCGGTGTCGCGCACGCGGGCAGGGGCTTCGGCGCCTTTTCCACCTGGACGAGACACATCCGGCAGTTGGCGGCGATGGAAAGTTTCTTGTGGTAGCAGAAGTGCGGAATATAGACACCCAACTGCTGCGCGGCGTCCATCACCGTGCTGCCATCGGGCACTTGCGCCTTCTTGCCGTCGATTTCGATTTCTAGCATGTCGCTACCTTGTAGCCAGTTCTTTCGTAACTAACGCGTAAGCCGTCAGGCCGGGATCTTGTGAAAGCCGCTGCCGGCCCACTGAACATCCTTCGGGACCAGACAGGTCTTGTGCTCGATGTGATACTCGAATTCACTGCCAAAATGCTTGAGGAAACTCTGCACCGGGAAGGCTGCAGCATCACCAAGGGCACAGATCGTGCGACCGGCGATATTGCCGAGCACGCTGTTCAGCAGATCGATATCCTCCGGACGCCCCTGGCCGTTTTCGATGCGATGGACGACCTTGTACATCCAGGCAGTCCCTTCGCGACAGGGCGTGCATTGACCGCAGGATTCCTCGTGATAGAAGAAGGACAGGCGCTCCAGCGCCTTGACCATGCACACCGACTCGTCCATGACGATGACCGCACCGGAGCCGAGCATCGAACCGCCCTTGCTGATCGAGTCGTAATCCATGGTGCAATCCATGATCACGTCGGCCGGCATCACGGGTGCGGACGAACCGCCGGGAATGACTGCCTTCAGCTTGCGCCCGCCGCGCATGCCGCCACACATTTCCAGCAGCGTGGCGAACGGCGTGCCGAGCGGAATCTCGTAGTTGCCCGGGCGATTGACATGACCCGAGACCGAAAACAGCTTGGTCCCGCCGTTGTTCGGCTTGCCCAGGTTGAGGAATTCCTCGCCACCCATCTTCAGGATGAAGGGTATGGAGGCGAAAGTCTCGGTATTGTTGATCGTCGTCGGCTTGCCGTACAGACCGAAGGAGGCCGGGAACGGCGGCTTGAAACGCGGCTGTCCCTTCTTGCCTTCGATCGACTCGAGCAGCGCTGTTTCCTCGCCGCAAATATAGGCGCCGTACCCATGATGGGCAAACAACTCGAAGTTGAAACCCGAGCCGAGGATGTTCTGGCCGATGAAACCTGCCGCACGCGCTTCATCCAGGGCAGCTTCGAAACGCTTGTACAGTTCCCAGATCTCGCCGTGCACGTAGTTGTAACCGCGATTGGCACCCATCGCGAAGGCGGCGATGGCCATACCTTCAATGACCGCATGCGGGTTGTAGCGCATGATGTCGCGGTCCTTGAAGGTCCCCGGTTCGCCCTCGTCGGTATTGCAGACAACGTACTTGTCGCCCGGGAACGAACGCGGCATGAACGACCATTTCAGGCCAGTCGGAAAACCGGCACCACCACGACCGCGGAGCACGGACTTCTTGACTTCACCGATGACTTCTTCCTGGGTCATCTTGTTGATCAGAATGCGCTTGAGCTGTTCGTAACCGCCACGGGCCACGTAATCCTTCAGGCTCCAGCTGTTGTCACCATCCAGACCGGCCATCAGCACCGGGGTGATTGCACCGAGCATGGCCATTATTTGCACTCCTCAAGCAGCTTGTCGATCTGTTCCGGGTGCATGTGACTGCACATCGATCGATTATTGACGATGAATACGGGCGCATCGCCGCAAGCGCCCATGCACTCGCCTTCCTTCAGCGTGAATTTGCCGTCAGCAGTGGTTTCGCCGTAACCAACACCAAGCTTCTGCTGCAAGTATTCGCCAGCATGATAGCCGCCGGAAAGCGCGCACGGCAGGTTGGTGCAGACAGTGATCTTGTACTTGCCGACCGGTTTCAGATCGTACATGTTGTAGAACGAGGCCACTTCGTATGCCGCAATCGGTGGCATGCCGAGATAATTGGCAACGCCTTCGATCGCCTCTGGTGGCAACCAGCCGAGCGCTTCCTGAGCATGCGCCAGACAGGCCATGACAGCAGACTGTTTTTGATCGGCGGGGTACTTGGCGACCTCGCGGGCAAATTTCTCTAGGGTGTCAGCGGAAAACATCAGCGGTCAATCTCGCCAAAAACAACATCCTGGGAACCGATGATCGTAACGACGTCGGCAAGCATGTGGCCGTTGGCCATTTCATCCATCGCAGCCAGATGGGCAAAGCCCGGCGCACGGATCTTCATGCGATAAGGCTTGTTGGCACCATCGGAAATGAAGTAGATGCCAAACTCGCCCTTCGGGTGTTCGATTGCCGCATAGGCCTCACCCGGCGGTACGTGGATACCCTCGGTGAACAGCTTGAAGTGGTGGATCAACTCTTCCATGTTCGACTTCATGCTTTCACGATCCGGCGGCGCAACCTTGTGGTTGTCAGTGATCACCGGGCCCGGATTGGCACGCAGCCAGGCAATGCACTGCTTGATGATGCGATTCGACTGGAGCATTTCTTCCATGCGCACCAAGTAGCGATCGTAGCTGTCGCCACTGACGCCGACCGGCACGTCAAAATCGACCTTGTCGTAAGCAGCGTAGGGCTGCTTCTTGCGCAAATCCCACGCAATCCCCGAACCGCGCAGCATGGCACCAGTGAAACCCAGTTGCATCGCCCGCTCGGGACTGACGATACCGACATTGACCAGACGCTGCTTCCAGATCCGGTTGTCGGTCAGCAGTGTGTGATATTCGGCATGATATTTCGGGAAGCGCTCAGTGAAGTCCTCAAGAAAATCAAGCAGCGATCCACTGCGATTGTCGTTGAGGTCCTTGGCCTTCTTGGCGCTGGTCCAGGTCGATTCGCGGTACTGCGGCATGCGATCCGGCAGATCACGATAGACGCCGCCCGGACGATAGTAGGCAGCATGCAGACGGGCGCCACAGACAGCTTCGTAGGCATCCATCAGGTCTTCGCGCTCGCGGAAGGTGTAAAGCGCCATGGTCATCGCACCGACGTCGAGGGCGTGACAACCGATCCACAACAGGTGATTCAGGATGCGGGTGACTTCGTCGAACATCGTGCGGATGTACTTGCCGCGCTCCGGCACCTCGATCTGCAGCAGCTTTTCGACACCGAGACAGTAGGCATGCTCGTTACACATCGTCGACACGTAGTCGAGGCGATCCATGTACGGTACCGACTGAACCCAGGTACGGGTCTCGGCCAGCTTTTCGGTGGCGCGGTGCAGGAGGCCGATGTGCGGGTCGGCACGCTGGACGACTTCGCCGTCCATTTCGAGCACCAGACGCAGCACGCCGTGGGCCGCAGGGTGCTGCGGACCGAAGTTCAGGGTGTAATTGCGGATATCAGCCATGTGACGGATCCCCGTAGGTATCTTCGCGGACAATGCGCGGGGTGTTTTCGCGAGGTTCGATGGTAACGGGCTGATAGATCACCCGGCCTTGATCGGGGTCATAACGCATTTCAACATGCCCGGAAATCGGAAAGTCCTTGCGGAAGGGATGGCCGATGAAGCCGTAATCGGTCAGGATGCGGCGCAAGTCTTCATGACCGACGAAAGCGATGCCATAAAGATCAAAAGCCTCGCGTTCGAACCAGTTGGCACTGGTCCACAGCGCCGTGACCGAGTCGACCGCGGGAAACTCGTCGGAATCGGCATAGACACGAACCCGCAAACGGACATTGTGGGCGATCGACAGCAGGTGCACTACCGCGGCAAAGCGCTTGCCCTGCCACACACCATCACCCCAGGTCGAATAATCGACGCCACACAGGTCGATCAACTCCTCAAACGAGAATTCAGGCTCATCCCGCAGGGCCTGCATGAACTCACGGTAATCAGCAGCCGCCACCTCGACGGTCAGTTCGCCCAGGGCAAGTTTCGACGAAGCGATCTTGTCCCCGAAACGATCCTGCATTTTTTGGCTAAGCGCTTCCAGCTTGGCAGACATAAGGATCAGCCTCGAAAATTAGCGAGCAATGGTGTTGGTGCGGCGTATCTTGTTCTGCAGCTGGATGAGCCCGTACAACAGGGCCTCGGCGGTAGGCGGACAGCCTGGCACATAGATATCGACCGGCACGATGCGGTCACAGCCGCGCACGACGGAATAGGAGTAGTGGTAGTAACCACCGCCGTTGGCACAGGACCCCATGGAGACAACCCAGCGCGGCTCGGCCATCTGATCGTAAACCTTGCGCAAGGCCGGCGCCATCTTGTTGGTCAGCGTACCAGCCACAATCATCACATCCGACTGACGCGGACTGGGGCGAAAAACGATGCCGAAGCGGTCGAGGTCATAACGCGAGCAGCCGGCATGGATCATTTCCACGGCACAGCACGCCAAACCGAATGTCATCGGCCACATCGAGCCGGTGCGCATGTAGTTGATCAGCTTGTCAGCCGTAGTGGTGACAAAGCCTTCCTGAAGAATGCCTTCGATTGCCATTTAACGCCCTCATTCCCACTCGAGAGCACCCTTGGCCCAGGCGTAGATATCGCCCAGCGCCAGAATGCCCATGAAGATCAACATTTCGACAAAGCCGAAAACCTTCAGCGAATCGATGGCAACCATGTCCGAGAAAACGGTTGCCCACGGAACGAGGAACGCGATTTCAAGATCGAACAGGATGAAAAGGATTGCAACCAGGTAATAGCGCACGTCAAACTTCATGCGCGCATCTTCAAAAGCCTCGAAGCCGCACTCGTAGGGCGAGAGCTTTTCAGGATCCGGGCGACGCGGAGCGAGCATGAAGCCCATCGCAACCGGCAGAACGCCGACTGCAACCCCCACGAGCACGAACATAAGGATCGGAAAGTACGCTTCCATAATCCGCCGCCAAGTTGTCAGTTTTTATACGGGACAGCCGGATTGCAACGACCAGCCCAGTTTTTTTGGTGCCGACGGCGAGACTCGAACTCGCACAGCTTGCGCCACTACCCCCTCAAGATAGCGTGTCTACCAATTTCACCACGTCGGCACATCTTTCGGACCATCCGGCGAGGGATTCATGCCGGACAGACCGCCTTGCGTTACTTAGGAATATCCTGAGCCTTGGAACCCGCTCCAGCAGGAACATTCGACCCTTCGCCAACAGCCGGAGCCGCCGGCGAAACAGCCTGCAATTGTACAGATTCTTGCATCAGACTACCAGCCGTTTTTGGCTTGTCGGAGGCAATGTAGGCAAGAGAAAGACTGGTCAGAAAAAAGACAGCCGCCAGAACTCCGGTCGTGCGACTGAGAAAATTCGCCGAACCGGAGGCCCCAAACAAACTGCCGGAAGCGCCGCTACCAAATGCAGCCCCCATGTCAGCCCCCTTGCCATGCTGCATCAGCACCAGGCCGATAATTGCCAGCGCCACCAGAATATGGACAGTCAGTACTACGGAAAACAACCAGCTCATCTTGTATGCCTATCAGTTCGCGGCGCGACAAATCGCCAAAAAATCTTCTGCAACAAGAGCAGCACCACCGATCAAACCACCATCGATATCCGGCTGCCCGAACAATTCCAGCGCATTCTGCGGCTTGACACTGCCACCGTACAAAATGCGCAACCCACCTGCAACATCAGCATCATACCCAGCAATCAACGAACGGATGGCCGCATGCACTTCCTGAGCCTGGGCCGGCGTTGCTGTCCGGCCCGTACCGATCGCCCAGACCGGCTCATAGGCAACGAGCGCATCGCGCATCGCGGCAACACCAGCACACTGCAAAACCGCCAGCAACTGCCGGGACACCACTTCACCCGTCAGCCCCGCCTCACGCTCCGCCAGGGTTTCGCCAACACAAAGCACCGGCACCAAGCCAGCACGCCTTGCCGCTTCGAATTTGGCAGCCACAAGAACATCCGATTCGGCAAACAGGCTACGACGCTCGGAATGCCCCACCAGCACATGACGACAACCGAACTCTGCCAGCATGTCGGCAGAAACTTCACCGGTAAAAGCCCCGACCGGATGCTCGCTAAGATTCTGAGCACCAAGACCAACCCCGGACCCGGCAAGCAGAAGCTGCGCCTGAGCCAGATAAGGAAACGGCGGACAAACAAGCATCTCACAGGCCATTTCACCCGCATGTGCCGCAAGCTGACCCAGCAGCTCCCCGTTTCGGGACAGGCTGCCGTGCATCTTCCAGTTTCCGGCGACTAGCTTGCGACGCATGAACACAGTGATTCCGATGGCAAAAACCTGAAGATTATAGCGAGTCCGCCGGCACCGGGTCAATGTCAGAGCGGCTGCACCGACTAGCCCGCGGCCGCATTCCGGACCACGGCTGCAATTTCTTCGGCCGCGGAGACCACCTCGAGAACATCCTCTCCCTCGACCATCACCCGCAACAAGGGCTCGGTTCCCGACGGCCGCAGCAGCACTCGCCCACGCCCGGCCAAACGGGCTTCAACAGCATCCCGCACCTTGATGATGGACGGACAATCCTGCCATGCAAACCCTTTGGCAACCGGCACATTGATCAACTTCTGCGGATACAGCACGAGCGAGCCAAGCAGGGATTTGAGATCGCCACCAGACTCGCGCAACGCGGCCAGGACCTGCAGGCCGGCGACGATTCCGTCCCCGGTCGAATGCCGATCAAGGGCAAGAATATGACCGGAATTCTCCCCACCATACAGCCAGCCGTTACGATGCAGGGCTTCCACCACATACCGATCACCGACTGCTGCCCGCACGAAAGGCACACCCATCCGCCCCAATGCGTGCTCCAGCGCCAGATTGCTCATCAACGTACCGACCACGCCCTGCACAGGCTGCTTCAGCGCCCGACTGCGCACGATGGCGAGCAGCAGTTGATCGCCGTCGTACAGATTCCCCTCGGCATCAGCCATCTGGATACGGTCGGCATCACCATCCAGCGCGATGCCAAGGTCGGCACGATTGGCCAGGACGGCTTCACGCAACGCCTGCGGTGCAGTCGCCCCAACCTCGGCGTTGATGTTCAGTCCGTTTGGCTGCACCCCGATGGCCACAACTTCGGCACCGAGTTCGTGAAACACATCGGCGGCAATGTGATAGGCCGCACCATGCGCGCAATCAACAACGATCTTCAGGCCACGCAGATCGAAATCGTTGGGGAATGTGCTCTTGCAGAATTCGATGTAACGCCCGCGAGCATCGTCGATGCGTCGAGCCCGGCCAAGATCGGCCGACTGGACGCAAAGCATTTCCTGATCGATGCCGGCCTCGATTTCATGCTCCATCTCGTCAGGCAGCTTTGTTCCCTGTGCCGAGAAAAACTTGATCCCGTTGTCGTAATAGGGATTATGCGATGCCGAGATGACGATCCCGGCCTGCAGGCGCAACGCCCGGGTCAGATAAGCAACGGCGGGGGTCGGCATCGGCCCGACCAGGCAGACATCAACGCCGGCAGCCGAAAACCCTGCCTCCAGCGCCGACTCCAGCATGTAACCGGAAACCCGCGTGTCCTTGCCGATCAGAACCCCAGGGCGCTCACCTGCCGGCATCGTGCTGCGCTCGAGCAGGACCTTGCCGGCCGAAAAGCCCAGGCGCATGACGAAATCCGGCGTGATCGGCAACTGCCCGACCCGTCCACGTACACCATCAGTCCCGAAATATTTTCTTGTCATCTCACTCCCCTTTGTTGATGGCCGACCACACTGCCAGCGCATCCCTTGTTTCTGCGACATCATGCACGCGCAGGATGGCGGCACCCTTCTCGGCGGCCAGCACAGCCGCCGCGATACTCGCAGCCAGACGCTCCTGCACCGGTCGCCCGGTGATCCCGCCGAGCATCGATTTGCGCGACACCCCGACCAACAGCGGAAAATCGTCCCAGACTTCTGCGGTCAACGCGCGAAACAAGGACAAATTGTGCGCCAGCGTCTTGCCGAATCCGAAGCCTGGATCCAGCACGATGCGTTCGCCGGCGATACCCGCTTCCAGACAGCGGCCGGCCGCCGCACGCAGCCAGCTCCCGACCTCTGCAACCACGTCGACATAGGCCGGCGCCTGCTGCATCACCCCGGGCTGCCCCTGCATGTGCATGACGCACACTGCACAATCGCTACCGGCAACCGCTGCCAGCGATTCCGGCGAAGCCAGCCCGGCAATGTCGTTGATCATGCTGGCCCCGGCATCGATCGCCGCGCGCATCACGCCCGGCTTGTAGGTATCGACGGATACCGGCACCCCCCAGCCGACAATTTCCTTCAACACCGGCAACAGACGGCGCAATTCCTCGTCTTCAGGTGTCGGCACCGCCCCCGGCCGGGATGACTCGGCGCCGATATCGAGGATATCGGCGCCCGCTTCAAGCTGCCGGCGGGCATGAGCAATCGATGCTGCAACATCGCCAAGCAGACCATCCCCGGAAAAGGAGTCGGGTGTCAGGTTGACGATGCCCATCACCAGCGGGCGCTCAATCCCGAGGTGGTAACTGCCGAACTGGATTTTTTTCATCATGAAAAAAGCCGGGAGAAATCTCCCGGCTTGCCTGCTGGATTCACTCAGGCCGTTGCCGGCGCGCTGGGTTCCGCCCCCGGGGTTTCATCGGAAGCGCTGGGGCGCTTGCTGCCCTGGGTCGGTTTCGGCGGACGCGGTGGCTTGCCATCCATGATGTCGTCGATCTGGTCGGCATCGATGGTTTCCCACTCGAGCAGGGCCTTGGTCATGGCCTCGACCTTGTCGCGGTTATCTTCCAGCAACTGACGCGCCAGCGCGTACTGCTGATCGATGATGCGACGGATTTCCAGATCGACCTTCTGCATCGTCGCTTCGGAAACGTTCTTGTGCTGCGTGACCGAACGACCGAGGAAAACCTCACCTTCATTCTCGCCATAGACCATGACACCCAGATCCGACATGCCGTAGCGGGTGACCATGTCACGCGCCATCGCAGTGGCCCGCTCGAAGTCATTGGAAGCGCCGGTGGTCATCTGGTTCATGAACAGCTCTTCGGCAATGCGGCCACCGAACAATACGGCAATACGGCTCATCAGGTACTGACGGTCGTAGGCGTAGCGATCCTCTTCCGGCAACTGCATGGTCAGACCCAGTGCCCGGCCACGCGGAATGATCGTGACCTTGTGCACCGGATCGGACTTCGGGACCAGCTTGGCGACGACGGCATGACCGGACTCGTGATAGGCGGTATTGCGCTTCTCTTCCTCGTTCATGACCATGCTGCGGCGCTCGGCGCCCATCATGATCTTGTCCTTGGCCATTTCGAAGTCGTCCATATCGACCAGGCGCTTGTTCCGGCGGGCGGCAAACAGCGCCGCTTCGTTCACCAGGTTGGCCAGATCGGCACCGGAGAAACCGGGCGTACCGCGAGCGATGACGTCGGCCTTGATGTCACCGGCGATCGGCACCTTGCGCATGTGTACTTTGAGAATCTCCTCGCGACCACGGATGTCAGGCAAGGGCACGACAACCTGGCGGTCGAAACGGCCCGGACGCAGCAGCGCCGGGTCGAGGATGTCCGGACGATTGGTCGCGGCGATGACGATGGTGCCGGAATGACCTTCAAAACCGTCCATCTCGACCAGCAACTGGTTCAGCGTCTGTTCGCGCTCGTCGTTACCGCCGCCCAGGCCGGCACCGCGATGGCGACCGACGGCGTCGATTTCGTCGATGAAGATGATGCACGGTGCGTGCTTCTTGGCGTTCTCGAACATGTCGCGGACACGCGCGGCACCGACACCGACGAACATTTCGACGAAATCGGAACCGGAGATGCTGAAGAACGGCACCTTGGCCTCGCCGGCGATTGCCTTGGCGAGCAGGGTCTTGCCGGTACCCGGGTTGCCGACCATCAGCACGCCCTTGGGAATGCGGCCGCCGAGCTTCTGGAACTTGGAGGGATCGCGCAGGAAATCGACAATTTCCTGGACCTCTTCCTTCGCCTCGTCGCAACCGGCGACATCGGCAAAGGTGATGACATTGGTGGACTCATCCATCATCCGCGCCTTCGATTTGCCGAAGGAGAAGGCACCGCCCTTGCCGCCACCCTGCATCTGGCGCATGAAGAAGACCCAGACGCCGATCAGCAGCAGCATCGGGAACCAGCTGACAAAGATGTTCATCAGGAACGAAGGCTCTTCTTCCGGCTTGGCTTCGATCTTGACGTCGTACTTGAGCAGATCGGAGACCAGCCAGAGATCCGGCGGCGAGTAGGTGGTGATCCGCTTGCCGTCGTTCGTCGTAGCCTTCAGGGTGCGACCTTCCATAACCACCTTGGAGATACGTCCCTGCTTCACTTCTTCAAGAAACTGGGAGTACTCGACCGCGCCGGTTGCCACCTGGCGGGTACTGAACTGGTTGAAGACGGTCATCAGCACGAGGCCGATCACCATCCAGATCGCGAGGTTTTTGAACATGTTGTTCAAGCTTGCTCTCCTTCTGCTACGTCGAGCGATAAAAACACCATTCTAAACAAAACCATCAACGCAATGTGCGGCCAAGCAAGTAAATCTCCGGGCTGCGATCTCGCGAAGCGTCGGGTTTGCGCACGGCGACGGTACGAAAAGTCTCGCGCAGGGCCTTGACGAACTTTTCGTAATCACTGCCCTGAAAGACTTTGACCAGGAAAGCACCATCCGGTTTCAAATGCTGCCGCGAAAACTCGAGACCCAGTTCCGCCAGATGCATGACCCGCGCCTGATCGACGAGGGGTACACCAGACATATTGGGGGCCATGTCCGACATTACAAGCCCCACGCGACGATCACCGAGTTTTTCTTCAAGTTGATGCAGCACTTCATCCTCGCGAAAATCGCCCTGGATGAAATGCACGCCACGGATCGGCTCCATCTCCAGCAGGTCGAGCGCGAACACCAGACCTTCGCCGCCCACCCGCTGGATTGCCACCTGGGACCAGCCGCCTGGCGTCGCGCCGAGGTCGACCACCACCTCGCCGCGCTTCAGCAACTTGTCCTTCTCGTCGATCTCCATCAGCTTGAAAGCAGCACGCGAACGCCAGCCTTCCTTCTTTGCCAACTGGACGTATTGATCATTTATATGCTCGCGCATCCAGGCCTTGCTGGTTCTGGTTCTTTTCATTCGGTAAAATGCCTGTTTTTGAAAGCGTATTCCATGCCGCCATTATTGTCTGCCCAGATTCGTGAACTGCGCGCCCGCGCCCACGGCCTGAACCCCGTCGTATCGATTTCCGAGAATGGTCTCACCGATGCCGTCCTGAAGGAAATCGATGTCAGCCTCAAGGCACACGAACTCATCAAGATTCGTGTTTACGGCGACAGCCGCGAGAATCGCCTGAGCTACCTAGAACGCATCTGCAGCGAACTGGCTGCCACTGCGGTCCAGCACATCGGCAAACTACTCATTGTTTACCGGGAAAATCCTGAAAATTCTGCGGTCGACCGCAAGAAAGCACAAAAATCCCGTTCTTCGGAACCCCGCCGCACCAAGCGCAGCCACCAGGGCTGATCAGCGCAGGCCGCGGCCGCTCCAGACAACCAGCCACAGCCCCAGCACGCTCTGCACCAGGTAGAGAATGCTGGACACACCGTGCCAGGTCGCAAAGCGGTCGCGCAACACGCTTTCCATGACCTCGCGCGGCAGGGCATCGAGCTTCAGCTGCTCCATCAGCGGCTGGATCCCGAACAACTGCACGGCGGCCATCGCCGCCATCAGCAACACCAGCCACAGACCGGCCAGCCGGAACACCCGCGCCCCCCAGCGACCGACCAGGAAGACCAGCAGATAGGCTGCCGCTCCGAGACCGATCCAGCCGATCAGAGCAAACAGCTTGCCAGCGACCATGCCGGCCAGTTGCCGGTCACCCAGCTGGGAAAACAGCACCGGCGCCGCCAGATAACCGATCGCCCACAATCCGCCGGCCCACAGCGTGATGGAGAACAGGTAGAGGGCTTCGGAAATCCGGCGCATGCGGCTTACTCGTAACGGACGTCGATGATTTCGAACTCGCGAATGCCGCCCGGCGCCTGCACCTGGGCGATATCGCCGGCGTACTTGCCGATCAGCGCCCGGGCCATCGGCGAATTGACGGACAGCTTGTTCGCCTTGATGTCAGCCTCGTCCTCACCAACGATCTGGTAGACGACAACGTCGCCGCTATCCTGATCCTCGATCTCGACGGTAGCACCGAAAACACAGCGGCCATCGGCATCAAGCAGCGTCGGGTCGATGATCTGGGCGTTCGACAGCTTGCCCTCGACTTCCTGGATGCGTCCTTCGATGAAACCCTGGCGCTCCTTGGCGGCATCGTACTCGGCATTTTCCGACAAATCGCCGTGCGCACGCGCCTCGGCGATGGCCCCGATCACCCACGGGCGATCAACGGTTTTCAGGCGATGCAACTCCTCGCGGAGTTTCTCGGCACCTTTTACGGTCAACGGGACTTTGCTCATGTTTTTCCCTGCAAAAGCAAAACCGCCGGCGCCCGAACGGGACGACCCGGCGGTGGTTCTGGTTGGTCTCAGTGAAGCTGCTGGTGCAGCGCCTGAATCGGATATACCACGAGTTCGCCAAGATTGCGGATACCTTCGGCAGCGGCCTCGGCACCCCAGATCGTCGTATACATCGTCACCCGCGCCTGCAGGCCCGAGGTCCGGATCGAACGCGAGTCGTTGATCGCGCCGCGCTTTTCCTCGACGGTGTTGATGATCAACGAAATCTCGTTGTTCTTGATCATGTCGACGATGTGCGGGCGACCTTCGGTCACCTTGTTGACCGGCTGCACCGGCAAGCCGGCAGCCTCGATGGCATGCGCCGTACCGCGCGTGGCAACCAGCTGGAAGCCGGCTTCATGCAGGTGACGGGCAATCTCGATCGCCTTCGGCTTGTCGCTGTCCTTGACCGACAGGAAAACCCGGCCCGACGACGGCAGCTTGACGCCGGCCGCCAGTTGCGACTTGACGAAAGCCTCGGCGAAGGTGACACCGACCCCCATGACTTCTCCGGTCGACTTCATTTCCGGGCCAAGAATGGTATCGACGCCGGGGAACTTGACGAAGGGGAAGACGGCTTCCTTGACCGAGAAATACGGCGGCACCACTTCCCGGGTCACGCCCTGGGCCTTCAGGCTCTTGCCGGCCATGCAGCGGGCGGCAATCTTGGCCAGCTGCAGGCCGGTCGCCTTGGACACGTAGGGCACGGTCCGCGAGGCGCGCGGATTCACTTCCAGCACGTAGACGTCGTTGTCCTTGATCGCGAACTGCACGTTCATCAGGCCACAGACATTCAGCGCCTTGGCCATCAACTGGGTCTGCCGGCGCAGTTCGTCCTGGACGGCGGCGGACAGCGAGTACGGCGGCAGCGAGCAGGCCGAGTCGCCGGAGTGTACGCCAGCCTGTTCGATGTGTTCCATGACGCCACCGATGATCACTTCCACGCCGTCGGACAACGCATCGACGTCGCACTCGACGGCGTCGTTGAGGAAGCGGTCGAGCAGCACCGGCGAATCGTTGGACACCTTGACCGCTTCACGCATGTAGCGCTCGAGATCCTTCTGCTCATGGACGATTTCCATGGCCCGGCCGCCGAGCACGTAGGACGGACGGACGACCAGCGGGTAGCCGATTTCCTGCGCCAGGCGCAGCGCGTCTTCTTCGGTACGCGCCGTGCGGTTCGGCGGCTGCTTCAGACCGAGGTCGTGCAGCAGCTTCTGGAAGCGCTCGCGGTCTTCGGCGATGTCGATCGATTCCGGCGTCGTGCCGATGATCGGCACGCCATTGGCTTCCAGCGCCAGCGCCAGCTTCAGCGGCGTCTGGCCGCCGTACTGAACGATGACGCCGACCGGCTTCTCGATGGCGCAGATTTCGAGTACATCTTCCAGCGTCAGCGGCTCGAAGTACAGGCGATCGGAGGTATCGTAGTCGGTGGAAACCGTTTCCGGGTTGCAGTTGACCATGATCGTCTCGTAACCGTCTTCGCGCATCGCCATGGCGGCATGCACGCAGCAGTAGTCGAACTCGATGCCCTGGCCGATGCGGTTCGGACCGCCACCCAGGACCATGATCTTCTTCTTGTCGGTCGGCTTGGCTTCGCACTCGTCCTCGTAGGTCGAGTACATGTAGGCAGTGCCGGTGGCGAATTCGGCGGCGCAGGTATCGACGCGCTTGTACACCGGACGGACATTCAGCTCATGACGACGCTTGCGGAAGTCGGATTCGCTGGTTTTCAGCAAATAGGCCAGACGACGGTCGGCAAAGCCCTTGCGCTTCAGGAAACGCAGCTCTTCTGCGGTCAACGACGAAAATTCGCGTTTTTCCACGGCCAGTTCGAGATCGACGATTTCCTTGATCTGCTCGAGGAACCACGGATCGATCTTGGTCAGTTCGAAAACCTTGTCGACCGACATGCCGACACCGAAAGCATCGGCGACGTACCACAGGCGATCCGGCGACGGACGGGCGAGCTGCTCGTCGATGGTTTCCGGATCGACCGTCTTCAGATTGAAGCCATCCACACCGACTTCCAGACCACGCAGCGCCTTCTGCAGCGATTCCTGGAAGGTGCGGCCGATGGCCATGACTTCGCCGACCGACTTCATCTGGGTGGTCAGCGTCGAATCGGCCTGCGGGAACTTCTCGAAGGCGAAACGCGGCACCTTGGTGACGACGTAGTCGATCGACGGCTCGAACGACGCCGGCGTCTTGCCGCCGGTAATGTCGTTGGAGAGTTCGTCGAGCGTATAGCCGACCGACAGCTTGGCGGCAATCTTGGCGATCGGGAAGCCGGTCGCCTTGGAAGCCAGCGCCGACGAACGCGACACGCGCGGATTCATCTCGATGACGATCATCCGACCGTCCTTCGGGTTGATCGAGAACTGCACGTTCGAACCGCCGGTATCAACGCCGATTTCGCGCAGCACGGCGATCGAGGCGTTGCGCAGGATCTGGTATTCCTTGTCGGTCAGCGTCTGCGCCGGCGCAACGGTGATCGAGTCGCCGGTGTGCACGCCCATCGGATCGAGGTTTTCGATCGAGCAGATGATGATGCAGTTGTCCGCCTTGTCGCGGACCACTTCCATCTCGTATTCCTTCCAGCCAAGCAGCGATTCTTCGATCAGCAGCTCGTTGGTCGGCGAGGCTTCGAGACCGCGTTTGCAGATGGTCTCGAACTCTTCCATGTTGTAGGCAATGCCGCCGCCGGTCCCGCCGAGCGTGAACGACGGCCGGATGATCGTCGGAAAACCGATCGTCGCCTGCACCTGGTAAGCCTCTTCCATTCTGTGCGCAGTGGCCGAGCGGGCCGAACCGAGACCGATCTTGGTCATCGCGTCCTTGAACTTCTGGCGATCCTCGGCCTTGTCGATGGCTTCCTTGGAAGCGCCGATCAGCTCGACGTTGAACTTGGCGAGGACGCCCTCACGGTCGAGGTCGAGCGCGCAGTTCAGCGCGGTCTGGCCGCCCATGGTCGGCAGCAGCGCGTCCGGGCGCTCCTTCTCGATGATCTTGGCGACAACCTGCCAGGTGATCGGCTCGATGTAGGTGACGTCGGCCATTTCCGGGTCGGTCATGATCGTCGCCGGGTTCGAATTCACCAGGATGACCTTGTAACCCTCTTCGCGCAGTGCCTTGCAGGCCTGGGCGCCGGAGTAGTCGAATTCGCAGGCCTGGCCGATGATGATCGGGCCGGCACCAATGATCAAAACACTCTTGATGTCTGTACGTTTCGGCATCTTTATCTCTCTCTGTGCCGCTTATTGCGCGTTGTTGAGCGCAGGGGACAACGCAACCGCGCCCCGCGTCATGGTGTCAAGGAAGCGATCGAACAGGTAAGCCACGTCGTGCGGGCCGGGGCTCGCTTCCGGGTGTCCCTGGAAGGAGAAGGCCGGCACGTCGGTACGGGCAATCCCCTGCAGCGAACCGTCGAACAGCGAGACGTGCGTGGCCCGCAGGTTTTTCGGCAGGGAATCGGCGTCGACCGCAAAACCGTGGTTCTGGCTGGTGATCAGCACCTGGCCGGTATCCATGTCCTTGACCGGATGGTTGGCGCCGTGGTGACCGAACTTCATCTTCAGCGTCTTCGCCCCGGAAGCCAGCGCCAGCAATTGATGGCCGAGGCAGATGCCGAAGGTCGGGATGCCACGGTCAAGGAACTCGCGAATCGCCGCAATGGCGTAATCGCAAGGCTCCGGATCGCCCGGGCCGTTGGACAGGAAAATACCGTCCGGATTCATCGCCAGAACTTCGGCAGCCGGCGTCTGGGCCGGCACGACGGTCAGTTTGACGCCACGCTCGGCGAGCATGCGCAGGATATTGCGCTTGACCCCGAAGTCATAGGCAACGACATGGAAGCGCGGCGCGGCGGCCTGCTTGTAACCGGTCAGCGTCCACTCGGCTTCGCTCCAGGCATAGCCCGAGGTGGCCGAAACGACCTTGGCCAGATCCATGCCGGCCAGCCCGGGGAAGGCACGGGCAGCAGCCAGGGCCTTTGCCTCATCGACTTCGCCTGCGAGGATGCAACCAGCCTGCGCACCCTTCTCGCGCAGGATGCGGGTCAGCTTGCGCGTATCGATGCCGGCGATGGCAACGATGCCGTGCTTTTTCAGATACGACGACAGGTCTTCCTGCGAACGCCAGCTGGAGGCGACCAGCGGCAGGTCGCGGATGACCAGGCCGGCGGCGTGATTGGCGGCGGACTCGAAATCCTCCGCATTGCAACCGGTGTTGCCGATATGCGGGTAAGTCAGCGTAACGATCTGCCGGCAGTAGGAAGGATCGGTAAGGATTTCCTGGTAACCGGACATGGCGGTGTTGAACACCACCTCGCCACTGGTGACACCATCAGCGCCGATGGATTGGCCCTTGAAAACCGTTCCGTCGGCGAGGGCGAGAATGGCGGGTATGAATGAGGGCAGCAGCGACACGACGGCTCTCCTGTTATTTTCTGCTTGTTCATGTGCCAAGCGGGAAGGCTCGCGCCTCCCCGCTTGTGCTTTTTTTAACCTTCGCATTTTAGCTGAAAACCGCCTTTTCAGGCAAATTCAAGGAATTAGGCGAGTCTCGACAAACGTCTGCAGGTGCGGCCGAATCCGCTCCATCTCCAGAGCCAGCGCCTGAAAGGCTGTGGTGCACGCCAACCAGTCAAGCTCTTCGGCCATGACCGCATGCTCGATCGCAAGCGCATGCCGCCGGGCGCCTTCAGCGTGGAACATCGCCACCAGGCTTTTCAGGGTATGCGAGTGCATGCGAACCGCCACGATATCCCGGGCATCAAGCGAGCGTTTCAGGTTATCCAGGTGGCTCTGCCACTCGCCGAGCAGCATCTCGGCCATCGTTGCCAGCAGATCCACATCGCCCAGATTGTCCAGGGCCGCCTTCAGATCCAGTCCTGAGGCATGCGTTCGCACAGCCACCGGCGCCACCAGCGAAATCGCTCCCGACTCGTCGCCGGATGCGCGCGCCAGGGCAGCAAAGAGATCTTCCGGGCGCAAAGGCTTGGCAACGTAATCATTCATCCCTGCCGCCAGACAACGTTCGCGATCGCTCTCCATGACATTGGCCGTCATCGCGATGATGTAGATCGGCTTCATCTCATGCGACACGACCCAGCTGCGGCGCATTTCGTGCGAACGAATCGCCTCGGTCGCCTCGATGCCCCCCATCACCGGCATCTGCATGTCCATCAGGATGACTTCGAACGAGCCCCGATCGAACATATCCACCGCCTCGGCGCCGTTGTTCGCCACCTTGACCTGGTGTCCGCGACGTTCAAGCAGACGAAGCGCCAGTTCCTGATTGACCGGATTGTCCTCGACGAGAAGAACACGCAAGCCTCGCACCGCCGAGGCCTGCTCCACCTCATCAACCTCGAAGGCGTCCAGCTCAAGCGTTGCCGAGGCACCGCCACCGGAAACCTCGGCCAACCCCAGCGCAACCTCTAGATCGCCGGCACCAACCGGTTTTACCAGATGAACCGTAACCCCCAACTCGCGCAGCCGACCCAGATCCTGACGCTGATTCTCGGTTGTCAGCATGACCATCAGGCGCTCACGCTGCCCCGCCTGGCGCCAGCTCTCAACCAGCGCCATGCCAGCCGGTGGGGCCATGGCGGCATCGACAAACAAATAATCGAAGGGGAATTCTATGCGCCGGCTGTTATCCATCGCGGCAACAGCCTGGGCGGCGTCCGCCACCAACGATGCCTGCACGCCAAAGCCTTCCAGCATCGCCAGCATGCAGCGACCGGCCACCGGGCTGTCTTCGATGATCAACGCCCGACGGCCACGATACGTCGCCTGCGCCGCCTGGGCGACAAGCGCACTACCGGGATCGACGCGCAGACAAACCGTAAAATGAAACACCGAACCCTGGCCTTCGACACTTTCCAGCCAGATTTTCCCCTCCATCAACTGCACCAGCTTTGCACAGATCGCCAGGCCCAGCCCGGTCCCACCAAAACGCCGGGTCGTCGATACGTCGGCCTGGGAAAACGCGTCGAAAATCGACTGCTGCTTTTCTCTGGGCACACCGATTCCAGTATCACGAACGGCCACGTGCAATTCGCTTTCACGAACATCTGCCCGGCTGATCGCCACCGTGACCACGACTTCGCCAGCCTCGGTAAACTTGATGGCATTGCCGACCAGATTGATCAGCACCTGACGCAGCCGGGTCGGATCGCCAACCATGCGTCCAGGCACTTCCGGCCGGATATCGACCACCAGCTCCAGGCCCTTGCGGTGGGCGTTGACCGCCAGGACACGCACCGCCTCCAGCACGACATCGTGCACCAGAAAGGAAACCGCCTCGACTTCCATGCGCCCGGCTTCAATCTTCGAGAAATCAAGAATGTCGTTAACGATGGTCAGCAGCGACTCTGCCGACGATTTCACGGTTTTCAGATAATGCCGCTGCTCGGCATCCAGTTCGGTATCCAGCGCCAGTTCGGTCATCCCGATGATGCCGTTCATCGGCGTCCGGACTTCGTGGCTCATGTTTGCCAGAAAAGCGCCACGCGCCTTGTTTGCCGATTCGGCGCTTTCCTTGGCCGCAATCAGGTCTGCTTCAGCGGCCTTGATCTGACTGATGTCGCGCTGCAGCACCAGCATGCGCGCCGGCTCGCCGCCAGCATCGCGAGCGGCAACGGCGCCCCGCACCATGAACCAGCGCCAGGTACCGTCCTTCGCCCGGAGCCGGCACTCGAGTTCAAACCAGCGATCACGGTTGGCAATATGGACGGCCATGCGCGACTGCAGCAGGCGCAGATCCTCGGGATGCAGCAGGCGCTGCCACTGGACGATGGTATCGTCGATATCCACCTGGGCGTAACCCAGCATTTCCTTCCACTGGCGCCCGGAATCGACATTGCCGCTGCGCAGGTTCCAGTCAACCAGCGCATCTCCTGAAAGCACGCTGGTCCAGTTGCTGAGACCGGTGTAGGCAGCGTATGACGCATCAACCCGTTCGACCAGTTTCTCGACCACCTGCGCGAGGTCTGCGCTTCCCTGTGTCCTTGCCCTCTCCAGCAGACGCTGAAACCCGGCCTCGCCTTCGCCACCGAACAACTCCTGGAGCTGGCGCTGCAGCAGACGGGATTTCATCGGAGTCAGCGGAAGCCGAGCACGTCCTGCATGTCGAACAGGCCGTTTTCACGGCCGGCAATGAAACGGGCCGCACGCAGGCTGCCATGCGCATATGGCAGGCGGCTACTGGCCTTGTGCGTGACTTCAACGCGCTCGCCAAGGCCGCAGAACATGACGGTATGGTCACCGACAATATCGCCGCCGCGTACCGTGGCAAATCCGATGGTCGACGGATCACGCTCGCCGGTGACGCCTTCGCGTCCATACACGGCGCAGTCGGCAAGATCGCGCCCGAGCGCTGCGGCGACGACTTCGCCCATGCGCAATGCGGTACCCGAAGGCGCGTCAACCTTCATCCGGTGATGTGCCTCGACAATCTCGATGTCGTAACCTTCGTTGAGAATACGGGCTGCAGTATCGAGCAACTTGAAGACCAGATTGACACCAACCGCCATGTTCGGTGCGAAGACCACAGGCACGTCCCTGGCGGCCTCGGCGATTGCCGCCTTGCCTCCGGCGTCCAAACCGGTCGTCCCGATCACCATGCCGACACCGGCCTTGCGGCATATCTCGAGGTGCTCGAGCGTGCCTTCCGGGCGCGTAAAATCGATCAGGCAGTCGATATCCTTCATGCCGTTCACCAGATCGGCGGAAATCACGACATCGCTCACCATGCCGACCAGCGCCCCGGCATTGGCGCCAATCGCCGGGCTGCCGGGCACATCGAAGGCAGCGCCAAGAACCACCGAATCATCCTTCAGGATGGCTTCGATCAACATGCGGCCCATGCGACCGCCCGCACCGACAATACCGATTCTTGCTTTGTTCATGGCTTACAACCCGACCTTGTTCATCATGCGCCGGAAAAACCCCGGCTCTTCCATGGCCGGCGCCTGCTCGGCAGCGGCTTCCGCAGAAATCGATCCGAGATCGACTACACGGGTACGTGACACCGGCGCCGTCAGTTCATCAACGGAAGCCACATCCACATCGCCCGAAACACGCTCCAGCCGACCATCTGTGTCAAAGAAAACCGAGAACTGACGCGACTGGACTTCGCCGGTACGCCCGTTACGGAAGCGATAGACGTAATCCCAGCGCTGGCGGTGGAAGATGTCCGAGATCAGCGGACTGCCAAGGATGAAACGAACCTGATCCCGGGTCTGCCCCGGTTTGAGCTGGGCGACCACATCCTGGGTCAGCACATTGCCTTGCTGGACATCGATCTTGTATTCGCTGATGAAGCTCGGCTTGTAGGAGCAGGCTGCAAGCAGCGCGCAGGCTGCGACAAGGAACAGGGTGCGGGAACGGCGCATGCGGATTTCCGGAGGTTTCGTATCGGCTGTGAAGCGGTATATCATACCCGAAATAATCACTCTCCCAGCCCCGCGCAAGAACAGGAACAACCACGATGAGCGACCCCCAGAGCCTCAAGAACATCGGTCTGAAAGCCACCTTTCCTCGCCTGAAGATTCTTGAGCTGTTCGAAAAGGGCACGATGCGCCACATGACGGCAGAAGACGTCTACCGCATGCTGATCTCCGAAAACATGGATATCGGCCTGGCTACCGTTTATCGGGTACTCACGCAATTCGAGCAGGCCGGCCTGCTCGAACGCCACTTCTTCGAATCCGGCAAAGCCGTTTTCGAAATCAACCGTGGCAAACACCACGACCATCTGGTCTGCGTCGATTGCGGGCGGGTCGAGGAGTTCTACGATCCGGAAATCGAGCGTCGGCAGAACATGATTGCCGAGGACCGCGGCTTCAAGATCCAGGATCACGCGCTCTATCTCTACGCGCAATGCACCAAGGAAGCCTGTCCCAACCGGAACCGTCCGGAACTGCACGACGCTGAAGAATAAGTCTTCCTGTTTATGCCCGAACTTGCTGCCCTGGGTAGCGGCGCCTGGCTTTCGTCGGTCGGCACCAGCTTTCTGGTGATCGGCCTTGCCGAATTCGGCGACAAGAGCCAGCTTGTCTGCATGACCCTTGCCTCCCGCCATCGCGGCCTGCCGGTAGCGCTTGGCGCCATCGCCGCCTTTGCCGTGCTCAACCTGCTCGCCGTGCTGTTCGGTGCCGCCGTCGCCGCCTGGCTGCCCGGCTGGATCGTCACGCTGGCGGTTGCCGTGCTGTTCGCCGTTTTTGGCATCAGCGCACTGCGCTACCAGGACGAAGAAGAGGATGAGGAGATCGAGGAAAAGCCGGGCCACGGCATTTTTGCCACGACCTTCCTGCTGATTTTCCTCGCTGAATTCGGCGACAAGACCCAGATCGCCGTTGCCGGCCTGGGCAGCACCGGCAGCGCCGGTGCGATCTGGACGGGCGCCACACTGGCGCTGGCGACGACTTCGCTGCTCGGCATCGTCGCCGGGCGCCGCCTGCTCAACCGGCTGCCACTGGTGTGGATACACCGGATCAGCGGCACATTTTTCCTGGCGCTGGCCGCCTATGCGCTCAGCCGCCTGATCCAGGACGGCCTGTAAACCCGGTTTTTACGTTGTTGCCGGTGTCGACCGCAACAATTCGCGGGCGTGCTGCAAGGTGATCACGGTAATCTCGACGCCGCCCAGCATGCGCGCGATCTCGCGTACGCGACCATCCTCGTCGAGCGGCTGGATCGCCGACAGCACGACGCCATCCCGATTCGCCTTGCTCACCTGCCATTGCCAGTCAGCCCGCGCCGCCACCTGCGGCAGATGGGTGACGCACAGCACCTGACGCTCCTGGCCGAGTTCGTGCAACAGACGACCGACAATCTCGGCAACGCCGCCGCCGATGCCGACATCGACTTCGTCGAAGATCAGCGTTGGCACGCTGGCCGAACGCGAGGTCAGCACCTGGATGGCCAGGCTGATGCGCGACAGTTCGCCGCCGGAAGCAACCTTGGCCAGCGGTTTCGCTTCGTTGCCGGCAAGCCCGCCGATGCGGAATTCAACCTGCTCCAGGCCGTAGACCGCAGCATTTTCGACCGGCAACAACGCCACTTCAAAACGTCCCGACGACAGCGCCAGCTGGCGCATGATTTCGCTGACCCGCGCGCCCATGTCGTCCGCAGCCTGCCGACGCCCGGCCGACAAGCGGCTGGCAACAGCCAGATAAGCAGCATGCAGGGTTTCGACGCGGGCCTGCAGGGCGTCGAGGTCGGCGGCCGCCACCAGTTCACCGAGGCGCTGCTGCCAGCCGGCCAGCAAGCTTGGCAAGTCGACCGGTTGGACACGATGTTTGCGCGCCTGCGCCAGGATCGCGTCGATACGTCGCTCGACCTCGCCCAGTCTGGCCGGATCAAGATCGACATGATCGGTGTAGCGACGCAATGTCGATATTGCATCCGACAATTCAGCCTGCACCGAACCGAGCAGGCCGGCAACATCGGCCAGCGCCGGGTCGAATTCGGCCAGTCCGGCCAGACGCGTCGCCACCCGGTCGATCTGACGCTCGCAGGCGCCCTCGTCCTCGGCCAGCACGGACAACGCGTACTGCGCGCCCTCGATCAGGCTGGCGGCATGACCAAGACGCCGCTGCTCGATATCGAGCTCGTTCCATTCGTCGGCAGTGAAAGCCAGCGCATTGAGCTCGCCGACCTGCCATTCCAGTTGTTCGCGCTCGCGCACCAGCGCCGCCGCGCCATCGCTCGCCGTCCGCCAGGATTGCTCCGCCTCGCGCCAGGCTTTCCAGGCAACCCCGACTTCGCGCACCAGATCGCCCTGGCCGGCATGGGCATCAAGCAATTGCCGTTGCGCATCGGCGCGCAACAGCGACTGATGCGCGTGCTGACCGTGAATGTCGACCAGCCATTCGCCAACCTCGCGCAATTGCTGGACGGTCGCCGACGAGCCATTGATCCAGGCCCGCGAACGACCGCCGGCATCGACGACGCGGCGCAGCAGCAATTCATCGCCGACATCCAGGCCGTTTTCGTCGAGCCAGGTGGCGACCTCGGGCAAGGCGCCGACATCAAAAGTGGCCGCGATCTCGGCCTTGTCGCAACCGGCGCGAACGACGCCGGCGTCACCGCGCTCGCCGAGCGCCAGCGCCAGCGCGTCGATCAGGATCGACTTGCCGGCCCCGGTTTCTCCGGTCAACGTGCCAAAACCGGCAGAAAACTCGAGCTCCAGCCGATCGACGATGACGAAATCGCGCAGGGTCAGGTGTCGCAGCATGTTATCCCTTGGGCCGCTCGCTCCACTGCAGCTTCTGCCGCAGCATGGCGAAATAGCTGTAACCCGGCGGATGCAGGAAACAGATGGTGTATTCGGAACGGCGCAGACGGACGCTGTCGCCGGTCTGCAGATCAAGCGTCAACTGGCCGTCGAAGTGCACGCGCGGGTCATCCGCATGGGCGATGCGCAACTCGATGTCGGCGTTGTCGTTGACGATCACCGGCCGGTTGGTCAGCGCGTGCGGACATAAGGGCACCAGCGCGATGCCAGTCAGCGTCGGGTGCAGGATCGGGCCGCCGGCCGACATCGAGTAAGCGGTGGAACCCGTCGGCGTCGACACGATCAGGCCGTCGGAACGCAGGTTGTAGATGAATTCGCCGTCGATGAACAGCTCGAACTCGATCATCCGGCCGATCGCACCTTTATCGACGACGACATCGTTGAGCGCCATGTTGGTGGCCACTTCCTTGCCATCGCGGATCACTTCGGCGGCCAGCAGCATGCGGTTCTCGCGCATGAAGCGGCCGTCGAGCAGGTCGTCCATGCAACTGAGCATATCCTGGCGGGCGATGTCGGTCATGAAGCCAAGACGCCCCTGGTTGACGCCGACCAGCGGCACGCAGTAGCGGGCCAGCCGGCGCGCCGCGTTGAGCATCGTACCGTCGCCGCCGAGGACGATGGCGGCATCGGCATGGGCACCGATGTCGTTGAAGCCGCAGGTCACCCAGCGCGACAGGTCAACCAGTTTGCCGATATGTTCAGCCGTTTCCCGCTCGACAAAAACCGACACGCCGCGCTCGTGCAGGTACTCGGCCAGGCGACGCAGGGACTCCGCGATTTCCGGACTGTGGTACTTGCCGACGAGGGCAATGGTGCGAGGTTGGCGCAGGCGACTCATGGGTGCGAATTCTTGCATAAAAAACGCCTTGCCGTGCTCCCGCCGCTTTTCGGTAGAATCAGCGCCATGCTTGATGAACGCTCGCGCACCCTGCTCAAGGCCCTGGTCGAACATTATATTGCCGACGGGCAACCGGTCGGCTCGCGCGCCTTGTCCAAACTTTCCGGCCTCGACCTGTCGCCGGCGACGATCCGCAACGTCATGGCCGACCTCGAGGAGGCCGGCTTCGTCGCCAGCCCGCACACCTCCGCCGGCAGGGTGCCGACGGCGCGCGGCTACCGCCTGTTCGTCGACCGCCTGCTCACGATGCAGCCGCTGGAAGCCCGCCAGCGCGGCGAAATGGAAGAAGCACTGCATGGCCTGCCGTCGAACCAGATCATCGCCAATGCCTCGCAACTGCTGTCCAGCCTGACCCATTTCGCCGGCGTCGTCATCGCCCCGCGACGTGCTGCCAACCGCATCCGCCAGATCGAATTCCTCAGCCTGTCGGAGAAACGCATCCTGCTGATCATCGTCACCACCGACGGCGACGTGCAGAATCGCATCCTGAGCAGCGACAAGACCTACACGCCGTCGGAGCTGGTAACCGCCGCCAATTATCTGAACCAGAACTTCGCCGGTCTCGATTTCGAGCAGATCCGCCAGCGTCTGGCCGGGGAAATCCAGCAATTGCGCGAGGACATCAAGCCGCTGATGACACTGGCGCTGGAAGCCGGCGACGCCGCACTGTCGGAAAACGCCAAGCCCTACGTGATTTCGGGCGAAAAGAACCTGCTCGATGTCGAGGAACTGTCGTCGAACATGAAGCGCCTGCGCGAACTGTTCGACCTGTTCGAGCAACGCTCCAGCCTGATGCGCCTGCTCGACATCTCCAACCGTGCCGAAGGCGTCAAGATCTTCATCGGCGGCGAATCCGGCATCGCCACGCTCGACGAATGCAGCGTCATCGCCGCGCCGTACAGCGTCGACGGCCAGATCGTCGGCTCGGTCGGCGTCATCGGCCCGACCCGGATGGCCTACGAACGGGTCATTCCCATCGTCGACATCACCGCCCGCCTGCTGTCTTCCGCTTTGTCCTTCAAGAACGAGAACTGATGCCCCGCTTCCAGCCTGAACCGCCGCACCGTCACGGCAACCCCGCCGGCACCGCCGTCGTCCTGGTCAACCTGGGCACACCGGAAGCACCGACCGCTCCGGCGCTACGCCGCTACCTCAAGCAGTTCCTGTCCGACCCGCGCGTCGTCGAGATTCCAAAAATCCTCTGGTGGCTGATCCTCAACGGCATCATCCTCAACATCCGGCCGAAGAAATCCGCCGCCAAGTACGCGAGCGTGTGGACTGACGAAGGCTCGCCGTTGCGCGTGCATACCGAACGCCAGGCCAAGCTGCTCAAGGGCCTGCTCGGCGAACGCGGCCACCAGGTCACGGTGACCTGGGCGATGCGCTACGGTCAGCCTTCCGTGCCGGCGGTACTCAACCACCTGAAAGCCGAAGGTGCGCGGCGCATCCTGATCATCCCGATGTATCCGCAATACGCTGCCAGCACCACCGCCACCGTCGTCGACGAGGCTGCGCGCTGGCTGCTGGGCACCCGCAACCAGCCGGAGATGCGCTTCCTGCGCAACTATCACGATGATGCCGGCTACCTCGCCGCGCTGGAAAAATCGGTGCGTCGTCACTGGCAGGCCAACGGCCCGCTCGGCGACCAAGACCGGCTGCTGATCAGTTTCCATGGCTTGCCCAAACGCAGCCTCGACCTCGGCGACCCGTATTTCTGCGAATGCCACAAAACCGGCCGCCTGCTCGCCGAGCGCCTCGGCCTCACCGAGCAGCAATACAAGATCTGCTTCCAGTCGCGCTTCGGCAAGGCCGAATGGCTGCAACCATACACCGCGCCAACACTGCACGCCTGGGGCGGCGCCGGGATTCGCCGGGTCGACGTGATCTGTCCGGGCTTTTCCGCCGATTGCCTGGAAACCCTGGAAGAAATTGCCCAGGAAGGCCGCGACGACTTCCTTGCCGCTGGCGGCAAGGAATATCACTACATCCCGGCGCTGAACGAAGACCCGGACTGGATCCATGCGCTCGGCGACATCGCCGAACGCCACCTGGCCGGCTGGGAAACGAAGACAGCTTTCGATCCGCACGCACTGGAGACTTCGGCCCGCGAGGCCTTCAAATTCGGCGCCCGGACTTGAAATTCACCGGCTCGACCAAACATCAGGAATTACTGATACAAAGGAGAGCCAAGTGAGCGAATCCCTGCACCTAGTCTGCCCGCACTGTGCTGCGGTCAACCGCGTTCCGGCGGCAAAATTGCCCGACTCACCCAACTGCGGCCAGTGCAAGCAGGCCTTGTTCAACGGCGAACCCCTCGAGTTGGGCAGCAGCGCATTCGAGCGCCACCTGACCCGTAGCGACCTGCCGCTGGTCGTCGACTTCTGGGCGCCGTGGTGTGGGCCTTGCCGGATGATGGCACCGAATTTCCACCAGGCGGCGATCGACCTCGAGCCGCACTTGCGCTTCATCAAGATCAACACCGAGGAAGAACAGGCGCTCGCCGCCCGCTTCAACATCCGCAGCATCCCTACACTGGCGGTGTTCCTGCAGGGCCGCGAGATTGCCCGGCAAAGCGGCGCGCTCGATCTCGAAACACTGAAACGCTGGCTGCAGCCACATATCCGCAAGACTTAACTTTCACGGTGGGCCGCCGTTAACAATGTGTCAAACCACATTGCCCGGAGGCCCCCATGAAAATTGCCAGCGCCGAATTGCAGATGGACTCGTCGCACAGCAGCATGCAGCGCCGGGAAGTCAGCGAATCACTCAGGATGTGGGTCGGCCCGCAGCGACCTGACTTCGAGAACCGCGGCACACAGCCCGGCCCTGCCGTGCGCGACAGCGTCGTCCTGTCCGATGCCGGCAAGGCTGCGGCCGCAGCCGAAACCAGCGACGATATCGATGAAGCAATCGATAACGACCCGCGCACAAAGCTGATCCGCATGATGCTGGAAATGCTTACTGGAAAATCACTCCGCGTCTTCGATCAGAAGGATCTTGGCGAGGGAGAAAAGGCCAACGTGCAGGCAGCGGGAAACCGGGGCAATGTCGCCGATGCGGCAGCCAGACCGGCTGGTTTCGGCATCGAATACGATCGCCACGAATCGTACACCGAGGCCGAAACCACCAGCTTTTCCGCCAGCGGTACGGTAAAGACCGCCGACGGCCGGGAAATCAGCTTCAACCTCGAACTTGAAATGTCGCGTCTCTACCACGAAGAGAGTTCGGTCAGCCTGCGTCTCGGCGATGCCGCACGCAAGATCGACCCGCTGGTCCTCAATTTCTCCGGTAACGCCGCCAGCCTGGTCGATCAGCGCTTCTCGTTCGACCTGAACGCCGACGGCAAGGAAGAACAGATCGCCCATCTGGCCAGCGGCAGCGCCTACCTGGTTTTCGACCGCAACAGCGACGGCCGGATCAACGACGGCAAGGAAATGTTCGGACCGACCAGCGGCGACGGCTTCAGCGAACTCGCCGCCCTCGACGACGACGGCAACGGCTGGATCGACGAAAACGACCGTGCCTTCTCGGAACTGCGACTGTGGCAGCCTGATGCCAACGGCGAAGGGCAACTCCGGACGCTGCAGGAAAGCGGCGTCGGCGCCATCTCGCTGGCCCGTATCTCAACCCCCTTCGACCTGAAGGGAAATGACAACCAGCTTCTTGGCAAAGTTCGCAATTCCGGAATATTTTTGCAAGAGAGTGGGATGGCTGGCACAATTCAGCAGATAGACCTGACAGTCTGAAGCCGACTGTCCCACACTCTTAGAACAAGGTTTGAGACATGCCACGTTTTGCCGACTTGAAAATATGGGTTCGCCTGACTGCTGCCATCTGGGTTGTTCTCGCACTGATCTGGGCCGGTGCCATCGTCTGGATGACCCAGGTCAACCGCGATACGGCGATCAAGCAGGCCCAGGATTTCTCGAAAAGCATTCACGAAATGACCATGGCCGGCCTGACCGGCATGATGATCACCGGTACCGTCGGCCAGCGTGAGGTCTTCCTCGACCAGATCAAGCAGTTGTCGATCATCAAGGATCTGCATGTTGCCCGCAGTGAGGCAGTGGTCAAGCTGTACGGCCCGGACACCAAGAGCAATCGCGAACTGGACCCGCTGGAAAAGCAGGTGATGTCTGACGGCAAGCCGTATGTCGCGATCGGCCATGAAGGCGGCAGTTCGTTCCTGCGCGTCATCAACCCGACCAATGCCTCGGCCAATTACCTCGGCAAGGATTGCCTGGTCTGTCACCAGGTACCTGAGGGTACGGTGCTGGGCCTGGTCAGCATGAAAGTGTCGCTCGATTCCGTCGAAGCCGAAGTGGCCAGTTTCCGCCTGAAGATCGCCGGAGCCGCACTGGGTGCCCTCGGCGCACTGCTGCTGATCATTTACTTCCTGACCCACCACTTCGTTACCGAACCGCTCGACCACCTGCGCCAGGGACTGCGCGACATCGCCCGTGGCGAGGGTGACCTGACCCGACGCCTGCCGGTCAGCGGCAAGGATGAAGTCGGTCAGGCCGCTCAGGTATTCAACGAGATGATGGGGAACTTCCAGCAACTGGTCAGCCAGGTCCGCGATTCGGCCAGCCAGGTTTCAGCGCGTGTTGCCGCTCTGTCGGACAGCGCCGACAAGGTTTCGCAGAGTTCGCATCAGCAAAACGAAAAATCGAACGACGCGGCAACGGCCGTCGAGCAACTGGTCTCCAGCATCTCGTCCATCGCCCAAAGTGCCGAGCATGTTCAGCATCAGTCGCAGGAAAGTCTGGCCCGCGCCAATGAAGGCAGCCGCAACCTGCAGACGCTGCTCGGCGAAATGGATGTCGTCGAACGTGCGGTGAAGGAAATGGCCGACTCGGTCAACAATTTCGTCAAGAACACCGAGTCGATCACGCTGATGACCCGCGAGGTCAAGGACATCGCCGAGCAGACCAACCTGCTGGCGCTCAACGCCGCCATCGAGGCCGCCCGCGCCGGCGAGCAGGGTCGCGGCTTCGCGGTTGTCGCCGACGAAGTCCGCAAGCTGGCGGAAAAGTCCTCCCGCTCGGCCAGCGAAATCGACACCATTACCGCCAGCCTGAGTGCCCAGTCGGTTGCCGTCCGCCGCAGCATCGAGGAAGGCATGCATCATCTCGAAAGCAGCCAGGCTGCCGTCGCTTCGGTCTCCAACGTGCTGCAGGCAACCAATGGCTCGGTCAGCGAAGTCGGCCACGGGCTTGATGCCATCGCTGCCGCCACGGATCAGCAACGTCGCTTCTCGAGTGATGTCGAATCGAGCATCGAAGCCATAGCCGGCATGGCCCGCAACAATACCGGCGCCGTCGAACAGACGGCCGGCGCTGCGCACGACTTGAAGCGCCTGGCCGAAGGCCTGGCCAATCTGGTCGGCCGCTTCAAGGTCTGAGAACAGGAACCTGCGGTCGCCAGCCATGGCACCGCAGGCAGCGCTAGTCGGGTGAAAGTTCCAGGTTGATGCCGCTGCCGTACTGCGAACTCGTCGCCGGATTCACGGCCGCCTGGCCCAGGCCGGCAGCGATCTTGCTGACCTCGCGCAGACGCCGGATCATCCGTGACAGCAGTGCGTTCCGCATACGCTCGAGCA
>Ga0209066_10000335_pt1 | contig 69366 bp, 72 predicted proteins | sample All_14_2_FD_187198 | JGI IMG/M metagenome (GOLD analysis project Ga0209066, IMG submission 187198) | Freshwater microbial communities in response to fracking from Pennsylvania, USA - Allegheny Zone_MetaG_DW_15 (SPAdes) (version 2) ...
GCTATGCATACCCGTAACTATAACATCGGAGAATGCGTGCGCCGCTATATTTTTGTATTGCGTGGGAAATAGTTGTTGTCAAAATAATGAGGCCGGTGCATACGCACCGGCCTCATTATTTTTGCGGATGGAGTGAGATTCGAACTCACGACACCTTGCGGTGTGCCGGTTTTCAAGACCGGTGCCTTAGACCACTCGGCCACCCATCCTTTTGACTATTCCTGTGGCGTTGATGATACCCCAGGTGTCGCCGAAGGAAAAGACGCTGACTTTTGGCGGAACAAAATAAGGTATATCAGTTCGAGGATACCGAGAGTATTCAAAACAAGAAGTGCAATAAACCAATTCCGCTGTCCGGCACGTGCCGAGAACCAGAGTGCAAAACCTTTAAGGACGATAGTCCAAAGGGCAACGACAATAATGAGAGGAAGAAATGCAAAGGCAAGCCCTGGCGCAAGAGATCCCGCAAAAGGTGAAAATCCATGCGTATACATGGTCACAAATATACCATACAATCGACGTTATGCGTCACCTCGGTATTGATTACGGCTCAAAGAAAGTTGGTCTCGCGCTTTCAGATGAAGCAGGTACTATGGGGTTTCCCTATAAAATTCTTTCGAATACGCCGCGGCTCCTTGAAGAACTCTTGGCGCTCATTAAAACTGAAAAAGTGGGCATGGTGGTCATCGGGGAATCGCGCAACTTAGCAGGAGAGGATAATCCTGTTGCAAAATACGCAAAGAAGCTCGGCGAACAGCTTGAAGAGCGTGCACATGTCCCAGTTGCGTATGAGTCGGAGGTTTTTACCAGCATTGAGGCACGTCGCATGCCTGAGTCGCACGAAAAGTCACGTAAACTCAGAGTATACGTACCAGTCGATGCTTCCGCGGCCGCTCTTATACTTACCAGTTATATTTCACGTACCAACCATGGATAAACCACGTATCAGTATCGACGAATTTTCAAAAATAGAAGTAAAGATAGGAACGGTAAAGACTGCGGAATATGTTCCCGAGACTGATAAACTTTTACAACTCACTGTTGATTTTGGAGAAGCGACGGGGCCACGGCAAATTGTTTCGGGTATTCGAAAATATGTGAACGAACCGGAAGAACTCATACATAAACAACTCTGCTTTGTGACAAATCTTGAGCCGCGTACCATTAAAGGACTCGAAAGTAATGGCATGTTGTTTGCGGTCGGCCAAGATGACTTATTCGCATTTCTCATACCGCACAAAGAAGTTCCACCGGGAACAAGTGCACACTAATCGGTGACTGGCGATATACCAGCTATGGGGGCGTGGCTGGTATACTTACAATCATGTCCCTTGGAATTCGTGAACGATTCGAAATTGCATTTGCACCGCCACGCTATTTACTACCGCCGGCAGCAGGAATTGACATATCGCTTAGCAGTATCAAGGCTGTAACGCTTGCATCAACGAGTTACGGATTGCTTGTCGACAAAATCATTGATGTCCGTCTCCCCGCAGGAGCTTTTTCAGAAGGGGAAGTGATAAATCGTTTTGCTGTGGTTGAGGCGCTCAAGAATGTTATGCACCAAGCCGGTGCTGAGGTAGCGCATATTTCACTTCCCGAATCGAAATCGTACCTCTTTGAAACCCATGCACCTGGTAGAACGAAAGAAGAATGGAGACTAAGTGTGGAACAGCATCTCGATGAGATCATCCCTTTGCCACCCGAAGAGACCTCATTTGATATTGTGCGTATTGGAAAACCAGAAAATGGGGAACAACCACTAGCTGGAATTGGATTTGCGCGGCGCATTGTAGACGAAACGCTCAGCGTTTTTGATGAGGCCGGTATCACTGCACTCTCGCTTGAAAGTGAAACGTTTTCAACAGCCCGGGCACTGCTTCCACATGGCGACGATTCTACGGTGCTCATTATCGACTTTGGTCGAACTACCACTAAAATCGCTATTGTCGCAGGTCGCATTCCGCGTTTCGCGACCACAATAAACATCGGGGGCCACGCGCTCACCCTTGCCGTGCAAAAACATTTTGGTGTTACGGAGGCTGAGGCGCGCAAAGTAAAAACCGAACGCGGCATAGTGTCAGCGCCGGGAAATGAAGATTATATTGCCGCAATGCTCTCCACGGTCTCTGCCGTAAAGGATGAGATTGAGCGTCGACTTGAGTACTGGCAAAGCAGAGCGGCGCTTTCTAGTGCGCATGAACCAGTGGCGCGTGCCATTCTTGTGGGGGGGAATGCTTCAGTTCGTGGCTTGCCTGAATATTTGGAAGGGGTACTACATATCCCAGTTTCTGCGGGAGACGTTTTTACAAACCTCGCGCCGCGCGCGTACTGGCTTCCCGAATTTGATTACGCAGAGTCGCTTGCCTATGCTACGGTTATTGGTCTTGCGCTTCGCTCCCATGTACCCTGAACTCACCACACTTCTTCCCCAAAGTCGTGAACGCACGCTGAGGCGCGAATATTTTTTGCGTCTTGCGACGCTCGCTGTTTTGGGTGCCACTGCCCTTGTTTTTGTGGCAACGGCACTTCTGACACCATCATACGTATATTTGTTGGCCCAAGAAAAAAACAAAACAGATCGTCTTGCGCTTGTGGAGTCGACTCTTGTATTGGCCGACGAAGCAGCGCTTTCAGCTCGACTCGCAGCACTCTCTACTGACGCCACACGGCTTATAGCGCTTGGCGAGACGCGCGCGGTAATAGAACAAGTGCGGACCGTCCTTGATGTGCCCCACGATGGTGTTTCTATTGTAAACATAGTATATGCACCATCTACGCAAAGTAAGCCCGGTACCATTGCCATTAGTGGTACGGCAACAACACGCAACGCATTACGTGCATACCAAATTGCGCTTGCCGCAGCACCATTTTCTTCTGGCGCAGACTTGCCGGTTTCGGCTTATGCAAAGGATGCTGATATTCCGTTTACGATTACCGTAACATTCACACCATGAAGCGTTCTCTGGCAGCGCTGCTGTTTTCGCTTGTTCTTTTCGGGCTAGCAATGTGTGTGTATGGATACGGGTATTTTTTGATTTCGAGAAAGAGCGTTGCCGTTGCAAGTCTTGAGCAACAAATTCTTTCGAAGATGGAAACCGCGAGCCGTGTTTCATCGGCGCACGCGGCACTTGCTGAAATTTCTGGAGATGAAGCCACGGTACAAACCTACTTTGTTTCTCAAACCCAGGTGGTCTCTTTTATTGACGCGTTGCAAACTACAGGGACTAATTTAGGAACAAAAGTGGAAGTGTTGTCGGTCTCGCAAAAACCTTCGACTGCTCGCTCTGCGCTTGCAATAACGCTTTCAGTATCAGGATCCTTCGATGCGGTAATGCGTACGGTCGGCGCCATTGAATTTTCGCCCTACGACCTAACCATGGATACGTTTGGACTCTCCAAAGACGTAAGTATTGATCTTTGGCAAGCAAATATGACCATTACCGTTGGATCTGCCGTTACGAAAATTTCTTCGCCAACCTTGAAACCATGAACATTAGCAATCTGCTTCATTCTATTAAGTCACGCTTCGCCTATGGGTCATACCTGCGCCCGGCGAGAGACTGGTTTGTTCTGCTTAGTGTATGGGCTGTTCTCTTGTTTGGTGTCCTTTTGTACAATATATGGGTGTTTGACCGCCTTGCATCTGGGAATACGCTCGGTACTCAAATCGTTACAGCACCCAGTATATTTAATCGCTCATCGCTCGATGCAATACAAAAAGTGTTTTCAGATAGAGCGACGGAAGAAGTAAAATATGCGACCGGCGTGTATCATTTTACTGACCCGTCACTCTAGCGAAGAGTGTGCGGTACGGGAAGTTTTTTGTATCCATATCGGACTAGCAAACGAGGACGTTCGCTAGCCTCTCGTCTCACTTGGTAGTAAGCAAAGCTTCCTCCCGGCGTTCGCCTCGGACTAGCAAACGAGGACGTTCGCTAGCCTCTCGTCTCACTTGGTAGTAAGCAAAGCTTCCTCCCGGCGTTCGCCTCGGACTAGCAAACGAGGACGTTCGCTAGCCTCTCGTCTCACTTGGTAGTAGGGTAGAGCCGTGCGGTCTCATTTCGTCCCCGTAGCACAATGGATAGTGCATCGGACTTCTAAGCCGCTGATGTTGGTTCGATTCCAACCGGGGACACCAAAACACGAAAAGCTGCGGTGGCAGCTTTTCGTGTTTTGGTGTCCTGTCCGATTATGTTTTGCCTCTAACAAAAAAGTGCCGAGAGGGGGACTCGAACCCCCAAGAGGTTGCCCTCACTACGACCTGAACGTAGCGTGTCTACCAATTTCACCATCTCGGCGTTTTTTGATTATGCACATAGATTTCTGAATCCTCAAACCTCTGCGGTGGGCGATACAGGACTCGAACCTGTGACCTTTTCGGTGTAAACGAATTGCTCTACCAACTGAGCTAATCGCCCATTTAACAAGCCGATAGTAGCAGTAAAGTTATATGTTGTACACAGTGAACCACCGAGTGGTATGCTGAGAAAAACACACTCTCATGAAAAAACAAAAAAAGAATAAGCAATCATTTTGAGACACAAAGGAATGGCTTTATCCGAGATCAGCCATAAGCTGGGAGTTTCCAAAGGTAGCGTAAGTGCTTGAGTACGTGGCGTGTCATTATCAGAAACAGACAGACAAAAGTTAACCGCTCGTGGTTTTAGTATCGATGCTCTGGAAAAAAGACGCATAGCAAGGATTTCAAATACAAATAGACGGCACGAACAGATTGTTCAGTGCGCAAAAAACTCTCTTGCAGATCTTACCAAAGAGCAATTTTTGCTTGCGGGGTCTGCTTTGTACTGGGGTGATGGAAGAAAAACGCTCCGCGGTGGAGCACGTATTCCGAACAGTGACCCAGACGTCATACGCATAATGATGCGATTTTTCCGTGAGATTTTAGCAGTGCCCGAGGGAAAATTCCGAACCTAAATACATACGTTTTCACACGCAAACGCAAAAGCAACTGAAGAGTACCGTACGGCACACTGCAGATTTTTTTGTGTGACACTTTTGTTTTCTTAACCATCAAAGGCTGGACTGAGCGGCTGTCCGAGGAAAGTCGGCGCTAATCTGTGACGTTTGTGTGGCCGCACCAGTTATAGAATGTTATGAACGAGCGAATTGAAGTTATTGTCTTTGGAAGAGTGCAGATGGTAATGTACCGCGATTTCGCCGCGCGCAAAGCGCGCGGCTTGGGGCTTGTTGGGGAAGTAAAGAATCTCAAAGATGGCACGGTGCGCGTCGTAGCAGAGGGCTCTGGAGAGGCAATCCAGAAGTATGTACAAAAGTTACAGCAAGGCTCACTGCTTTCTCGCGTAGAGCGCGTCAGTCTAGAGCGGAAACCATCCATGGGAGATTACAAATCATTTTCTATTACATATGACTAAAGGCCCTTCAACCGTCGCTATTTTTATGGACGGCAATCGCCGCTGGGCAAAAGCGCGTGGCCTCTCTACAAAAGAAGGTCATATTGCGGGAAAAGACGTTTTAAAAAAATTTATAGACTTTTATCCGCGAGTTCGAAAAGAGTGGGGGACCAAGCACTATATTTTCTATGCGTTCTCTACAGAAAACTGGAATCGAAGCACTGAGGAGGTTGCGGCTCTCATGGGCATTTTCGATGCTGCATTCGATGAGCTCGAAGAGATGCTCCCGCAAATCAAAGCAGCAGACCTTGGTATTCGCTTTATCGGGCAGCGTGATCGACTTTCGAAATCTCTCCAAGGAAAAATAGAAGAACTAGAAAAAAAGACAGCTGAGTGTTCCGGAACACTTGCGCTCGCAATTTCGTATGGTGGGCGTGCAGACGTGGTGCAGGCGGCTAATGCGCTTGTACAGGAGGGAGTGCCCATTACCGAAGAGTCACTCGAAAAACATTTGTGGACACACAATCTACCGACCGTAGACCTCATCATTCGGCCAGGCGGTGAGCATCGACTTTCAAACTTCCTGCTTTGGGAATCTGCATACAGTGAGCTTTCGTTTACCGATACACTTTGGCCCGACTTTGGCGAAGAAGAGCTTGAAAGCATTTTTGCTGATTTTGAAAAACGAGAGCGTCGGCATGGAAAATAATGGTAAGCAAAGCTTCCTCCCGGCGTTCGCCTCGGACTAGCAAACGAGGACGTTCGCTAGCCTCTCGTCTCACTTGGTAGTAAGCAGAGCTTTCTCCCTGCGCTCACCTCGGACAAACGCACGAGGACGTACGTTTGTCACTCGGTTCGCTAGGTAGTAAGCAAAGCTTCCTCCCGGCGTTCGCCTCGGACTAGCAAACGAGGACGTTCGCTAGCCTCTCGTCTCACTTGGTAGTAGGGTAGTGGTATGGAGCCAATAACTATATACGAGGACAATAATCTCGTCGTGCTCAACAAACCAGCAGGACTCATCATGCACTCGGATGGGCGTACGGTAGAGCCATCAGTTGCTCACTGGCTTCTTTCTCGCTACCCGGGTTCAGAAAATGTTGGGGAGCCGTGGACGTCGCCTCAGGGCGAGGTGATTGCTCGGCCCGGCATTGTGCATCGCCTCGATCGAGGCACCTCGGGAGTAATTGTCGTGGCAAAAAACCAAGAAGCCTATCTGTTCCTGAAGGAACAATTTCAAGCACGAACGGCCAACAAAAAATACCGTGCTCTTGTGTACGGACACCCGGCTAAAGAGGGGGGTGTTATTGAGGCGGAGATTACGCGTATTCGTTCAATACCGCCACGTTGGGGTGTGGTACGCAAAGACGAGGAGAAAAAACAGCGCACGGCGATAACCGAGTGGAGCGTGCTTTCGCGTGCGATAGACGCAGAATCGCGTGAAAAAATTTCGTATCTTGAAGCTCGCCCAAAGACAGGGCGGACGCACCAAATACGCGTGCATTTTAAACATTTGAACCACCCAGTGGTGTGTGATCCGCTGTATGCAAAAGGTCGGCCGTGTATTTTGGGTTTTAAGCGACCTGCGCTCCACGCTCTTTCCCTTACACTTATAATGCCGTCTGGAGAAGAAAAAACCTTTGAGGCACCACTTCCCGAGGATTTTAAACAAGCGCTCAGTAGGTTAAAAATTATAGTCTGAATTTCAGGGCATTTTGCTTTTTCAGGACAGGAATGGTAGAGTTCTGCGCATGTCTACGGTTATGACTTCAGTAAACACAGACGGGCGCGCAAACCTTGGGATTCGCCCAGGTGACACTGTGCGTGTTATGCAGAAGATAACCGAACTCAAGAAGGGTCGTGGTGCTGACAAGAAGGAGAAAATCATTAAGAACGTTCGTCTTCAGGCGTTTCAGGGCCTCGTTCTTGCAGTAAAGCACGGGAGCGAAGCGGGCGGTTCATTTACCGTTCGCACTACTCTTTCCGGCGTTGGCATTGAAAAAACATTTCCCCTTTATTCGCCAGCGATTGATTCGATTGAAATTATTAAGCGTTCAAAAGTTCGTCGTGCAAAGCTGTACTTCATCCGTGAGAAGGCCGCCAAGGCCGTTCGTCGTCAACTCCGCAACGCGCACATGATGCACGTAAAGAGCGATGAAGAGCTTCCTGTGGAGGTGGTGGAGGCCGAGACTGCAGAGACACCAACAGGCGAAGGTGAAGCTTTGGTAGAAGCTGCTGCAGAAAAGACAGAAGAAGTCCCTGTTGCCTAAATTTTAAAAACTTGAAAAGCCGCTAAATGCTTTGCGTTTAGCGGCTTTTCGTTTATAGTCTCTGCACGCCCAGGTGGTGAAATTGGTATACACGCTACCTTGAGGTGGTAGTCCCGGTTTCGGGGTGGAGGTTCAAGTCCTCTCCTGGGCACAAAATATAAGAGCACCCGTACGGGTGCTCTTATATTTTGTGCCCAGAGCCGTGCGTTGTTTGTTAAAATAATCTGTATGGCACTCTTTACCGGCAAGGGCGATGGCGGCACCACCAAAGCGATTGATTCAAAAGGTCGTATTTCAAAAGCCTCTCCGCTTCCTGAAGCGCTCGGAACACTTGATGAGCTCAATGCTTTTCTTGGATTTGTAAAAATGAGGAGTGATAACAGTCCGCGCATTAAAGAAATTTTGCGCGATACCCAAGAAAAACTTTTTATTGTGCAAGCCGAACTCGCAGGAAGTGATAAACGGCTTCCAGAGGGGACAGTGCAAGAAGTTGAAAAAATCGTACACACCATTGAGACAGAAATCCCACCCCTCAAGGGTTTTTCAATCGCAGGCGGTACGGAACTCTCAGCCCTTTTAGATGTGGCTCGAACAACAGCACGACGTGCGGAGCGACGTGCGACTTCTGTGTGTGACGAGGGTCTTCGAGAGCTATCAACAGAAACGAAAGCCTACCTAAATCGACTCTCGTCACTCCTTTTTGCGCTCGCACGCTTGGCAAACCACACTGCCGGCGTTGAAGAAGAGAATCCAAAATATTAATCCTCCTCCACAGCAGGCATGCGTCCGTGGCGTTGGTGTATGTCGATTTCGTGAATTGAACGGTTGCGGTGAATGAGTTCGTCATTTCGAACTGACATAAAGAATTCATATTGGCTGCGTGGGTGGCGACCGTACCACATGAGAAATTCACTCTCGATGGCTCGCTTTTTCAGTTCGTCGCCATACTGCTCTAGGAAGAGGGAATACTGCTCAAATGCATGGCTTTCGAAAAGATAGTTTGTTTCAAGTGACCAGCGAGGATTGAAGAGGTACATCACGTATGACATCCAAAAGTAGAAGAATGCAAAAAGCATTGGGATAAGTGTGTGACGAATCACGCCAGCTTTCTCGTGCTGTTTTGCGAGAGCTGAGATAACGACTACGTGCATGGTTTCGTTGTCAGAGGCGAAGCGAGAGAAACGAGCAATTGTTGAAAGTTTTAGGGCGCGTTTTTCGTCTCCGTAGAAAAGGGTAAGGAGCGTGTAGGTTGCAGAAGCCCATGATTGATAGGGAACGCGCGCAATGACTTCTACTGCGCGGAACTTTTGGTATGATGGCTTTCGTCCGTAGACTAGGTTGCCGCAGGTTACGAGAAACCAGCCAAGAAAGCGCGGGAGGAGCGCGGGACGATAATTGTCCAGCGGCGTTTTATACGCTTTCAGCGTTTCGGGATCATTTAAACTTTCTACAAGAGTCTCTGCTTCTAAGTGTCCTGGTTCCATGAAATTTTTTACGCGGCAATAAGTGTCTAAAAATAATAGCATCTACGCGCTCTGTTTCGAGCATGAAATGGATTTCCATGGTATAAAAACAGCCGTGCATGGCGGCTATGGTGTAACGGTTAACACTGGAGCTTGTGGAGCTCTCGATCAGGGTTCGATTCCCTGTAGTCGCCCAAAATGAGTCCCCGAATTTTGGGCGACTACGCGAAGCGCCTTCGCGCTTCGCAGCAGGGAATCGAAGGCCGGAGCATGTTTTGTGCACCAGCACAAAACGGCGAGGCGGGGTCGCGACCGAGGACGAGCGGCGGCGAGTCCGAGAGTTGTGACCGAAAAGCGTACTCGCTGGTTCCCTGTAGTTGTTTCAGAACAGGCCCCACAGCAAACTAGGAGAGCTTGCGATTTTAATACAGATGTGCTATAATTTACAGTAGATGAAGTAGCTTTTTGAAGCTTAGATTATAGGGAGGTGCCTCATGCACAAAATTCGTGTGCTATCGATTCACGGCGCATGGTGCGGCCCTTCGCACCTCAATACGCTCATTGAGTCGCTGGCGTCCCAGGGGTTCCCTGTGACGTCACTGACACTGCCCGGACATGCCGAGGGAGAGGATCCTAGTGGTTACTCTCTGAAAGACTACGTCCAGGCCGTGAAGAAGGATCTTGATACAAACGGCCCAGCCATTTTGGTGGGCCACTCGATGGGCGCATTTGTTGCCCAAATGGTGGCCACTGAAGATTCGCGAGTGCTTGCAACGGTGCTTGTTTCTCCGGCAGGAAAACCCTTCGGGGGATTCCTTTTCGGGGCGTTGCTTCTTAAGCGCATTCTTCACCCTCACTACTGGTGGGGCATGATTACCGGCAACGCAGTTCGCTGTTTAGACGGCGACTTGCGCGACCTCCTGCTCAACAAGGTTGAGCAGGGAAGAAGGGAGCATGAAGTGCGGTCGTTTGGTCCGGAAAGCGGCAGAGCCCTTTTGCAGATTGCGCTTGCGCAGTTTTGCATCTGGACGAAACGCCAAAAGCTTTTCGGGCGTGTGCTCACCATTTGTGGGGACACCGACAAAACAACGCCTGCGTGGCTCGCACGCATGATCGCTCATTCGTATGGGAGTGAACCGCTCATTGTTCGCGACGCCGGGCACATGCTCTTCTCGGAGCCGTGTGCCACGCGTGTCGCTGGGCACATCGCGCGGTGGATCAAAAAAGCTGTTCCGCAGGCTGTGGTTTCACAGGCAGCGAAATAAAGAAATCGAAGGTCGGACTCTATGGAGCCCGACCTTTTCTTTTTGGTACGCGCTGCTACACTCGAGAGCAATGAGCGTCGTTCAAGAATTTAAAACCTTTGCACTTCGCGGTAACGCGATGGATTTGGCCGTCGGTGTTGTTATTGGCGCTGCGTTCAATCAAGTCACCACTTCGCTTGCCAACAATATCCTTACGCCCCCAATCGGACTTCTTCTTGGAGGCTTTGATTTCTCAAAACTATCGGTAACGCTTGGTGGTAACTCAGTGATTAGCTACGGCATTTTTCTGCAGGCCATCCTTAATTTCTTCATTATCGCAATCGCGCTATTCATATTCGTAAAATTCATCAATCGTATCTCTCCAAATCAAAAACCAGAAGAAAAGAAACCGGCGGAAAACCTAGAACTCAAAACTCTTATCGAAATTCGCGACGAATTGCGCGCGAACAAGTAACCGAGAGGGAAGTGTCCTGCGTGGTACTCTGAGAGAATGAAAAGCCTTTTTGTTGGAATCTTCTTTATTCTCCTTTTTGGTATTGGCGGGTTGCTGTATCGCAATGCGCTTGAACGGCCTGCACAGCCTATAGCCTGCCCCATGGACGCAAAAGTGTGCCCCGATGGCACAAGCGTCTCGCGCACTGGTCTCTCCTGCACGTTCCCTGTGTGTCCGCCTCCTAACGTCTCTGTTCCAAAAATTGGTATTACGTTTGCAGTCCCCCAGGGCTATGTGCCCGATGAAAACGCTGCGGGGGCGGATTCTTCGATGGTTGGCGCATTTGTGAGCCCTTCGGCAGATGCTCCGGTGACTACGCTTATAATCCGCAGCATTCCTCTCACTGCTTCTTCTACGGCCATAGACACCATTCGTGAAAACGCGGTTCAGGATCCTTCGGGTCTTCCGGCACCTGCAACAGCGTTTTCATCTGTAGTGCTTGGAAATAACCGCTTTACGGAGGTGCAAATCAGTCGTTTTGAGGGTGTCGTGGATACTGCGTACTATTTTGTGCGAGAAAACGATATACTTCGTTTTGATGCTATCGATACGGGAGTGACGAACTGGACCGAAACTCGGCTCGACACCACGACACTTCCCGCAAACGTCGCGCTGAGAGGCATGCTGGGAACTTTACAAGAAGAATAAATAATTTTTACTTTATGAATATTCAAGAATTTCTAGGTCAGGGAGCGCTCCGTCTTGTGGCCGCCGGACTTATGGTAACCCTCTCCATATTCCTTCTGGCTGAGACTATTTCGACAGCATCACATTTTGGCCGTGCAGAAGGTACACCTGCAACTGACACCATCACCGTCTCAGGGACCGGCAAGGCCTCGATGGCGCCCGATGTTGCAAAGATTACATTTTCAGTACAGCATACGGAACCAAAAGTTGCTGATGCACAGGCAGCAACTACTGAGCAAGCAAATGCCGCACTCGCGTTTGTAAAAGAGAAGGGAATTGCAGACAAAGACATAAAGACACTCTCGTACAACGTATACCCACAGTATGAGTACGCCCGTTGTTTTGCCGGGGAAGTCTGTCCACCCAACACGCCAAAGATTTCCGGGTACCAGGTGTCTGAGACAATTCAGGTTACGGTCCGCAATCTCGACCTCACCGGAGATCTTCTCCAGGGACTTGGATCACTTGAGGTGCAGAACATTTCTGGACCGAACTTTACACTCGACAATCCGAATGCTGGACAGGATGCTGCTCGTGCAAATGCAATTGACGATGCAAAAGTAAAAGCGCAAATACTTGCACGACAGCTCGGTGTTCGTCTCGTAAAAATTGTGAACTTTAACGAGTCTACAGGTGGATATCCCGTTATGTACAGTACTATGGCGAAAGACTCTGTTGGCGGCATGGGCGGCGCAGCCACACCGGAGGTTCCTCTCGGAGAGAACGAGTATAACTCCACGGTTTCGATTACCTACGAAATTCGCTAGAGGTCAATGCGAAAAACCGCCAAAACCCTAGGGTTTTGGCGGTTTTTTGTTCCACAGAGCGCGCCATTGACGATTTTGTAAGAAAGTACTATCATGCATACGTACGAAAAGCCCAGGGGGCTTTTTTATTTGACCCAAGCACTATACGCTATGCACGCACTGACTCAATATCTAAAGCACGTCCGCGAAGAATTCACGCACATCGTTTGGCCAACACGCCGAACAGCTATTGCCCACACGCTTGTGGTGGTGCTCATTGCTGCCATCGTTGCGGCACTTGTTGGGGTGCTCGACTTCATTTTCAGTGGTGTCGTGAGCCGTATTATTAGCGGTTAATCTCAACACTATGGACGACGCAGAATACCAGAAGGATATACACCAGCCTGAAACCGAGTTGCCCGAAGAAATCGGCATGGCCGATATTGCACCCGGTGTCCCTAAGGAAATAAAAGACGAAACGGTTGTGCGCCCTGAAGATGCACACTGGTATACCATTCACACCTATGCAGGCTATGAAAACGCTGTTGAGCGAAATCTCAAACAGCGTATCGAGTCGCTTGGTATGGAGAACAAAATTTTCAGTGTGATCGTTCCAACCGAGAAGAAGATTCGCGTGAAGGCAGGGAAGCGCATTGTCGAAGAGGAAAAGATTTATCCGGGCTACATCCTCGTAAAAATGGTTGTAGACGATGACTCCTGGTTTGTGGTGCGCAACACGCCACGCGTTACTGGCTTTGTGGGCAGTGGAAACACACCAGTGCCTATGGAGGAACGGGAAGTGGCGTCGCTTATGAAGCGCATGGACGCAGAGGCTCCAAAACACCGCATCGACCTCGTCAAAGATGATCCCGTAGTTATTGCAGATGGGCCCTTTAAGGATCTTGAAGGTAAGGTCGGAGAAATCGATGAGGAGCGGGGCAAGGTCAAAGTCATGGTTTCCATGTTCGGCCGCGAGACTCCCGTTGAACTCGATTTTCTCCAGATTCGCAAGCTGTAATGTGAGAAAATTGACCAAACACGTTTCTTCCTATAAAGTCCCTACACAACACTTATGGCTACTGTAGTTAAAAAAATCAAACTTCAAATCCCGGGAGGCAAGGCAACACCTGCGCCGCCTATTGGTACGGTGCTTGGCCCTGCCGGCGTGAACATCGGTCAGTTCGTGACTCAGTTTAACGACGCCACTAAGGACAAGCCGGGTATCGTCATTCCGGTAGAACTTTCGGTATACGATGACCGTTCGTTTACCTTTATCCTCAAGGTTTCTCCAATGTCGCGCCTTATTCTTAAAGCACTCGGCGTTGAGAAAGGCTCAAGCAAGACGCCGCTTCAGAAAGCGGGAACGCTCACACAGACTCAAGTTGCAGACATTGCAAAAGAGAAGATGCCTGACCTAAATGCGGGAAGCCAGGAAGCAGCAGAGCGCATGGTTGCAGGTACTGCTCGCTCGATGGGGGTAGATGTTAAATAACGTATTGTTACAAAAAGAAAAAACGGCGCCTCAGGATGAGGCGCCGTTTTGTATTGTGTCTGAATGTTATCAGACAACACGTTTATAGTCGGCATAGGCACTCGAAAGCGTTTGGTCTTTCACGTCTCTGACCTTGAACTCGGTCTTCGAAGAAGGAAGCAATTTCCATTTCTCTTTAGGAAGAGAAGGGAAGTACGTGTCTCCTTCAAAGTCCGCACCAACGATAGTGAGCCGTGCGTACGTAGCGAGGTCTCGGTCGACGAAAAGTTTATAAATCTTTTCTCCGCCGATGACGCTCGCACGAGGTGCCGCCCCCTGTTCGTAAGCGAACCTTTGAACCTCAAGAGAGACCTCCTCAACCGTCTTGACGAATACCACGGTTGTTTCCTGGACGGGTTTCGGCCAAGTAGTAAGTGCTCGGACATTTTCCGGGTGATGTGTCAGTACGATGTGATGACGTCCGCGAAGCGGATGCCGCAGGCGTTGCAGGATGGATCTCCATGTATTGTGTCCCATCACTACAACTCCAGTTTCCCCTGTAAGACCCGCAAATCGTTGTAGGTCTGATGGGAGAAACCACGGAATGGCGTTATTTTTTCCGATAACGCCATTGCGTGCAAGTGCAGCGACTAATGAATATTCTACCTCTTCATGCATTCTGTAACTCCCTTGTTTCTTCTGCTAGGTACTTTACCTAGTTTCGAATAAAAGTCAATTATCGCTCAAGAGTAACCCAAGAAAAAGCAGGTACGTTTTCGGGATGAGAAATGGTTTCTATAATTTTTTGGAACTCTGTCTCATACGAAGGGAAGAAAGCGTCGGCAAGAATTGCCACATCAACGAGCGTGAGATAGAGGCGAGAGACGAGAGGGAGTGCTTCGGTGTAAATTTCGCCGCCACCAATTATAAAAATTTCAGAGCTTTCCGGAGCTTCAGCTGCGATCGCAAGCGCATCTTCAAGAGAGCGAGAGACTGTTCCACCAAGAGCTTTATAGGAGGGATTTCGCGTGATGATGATGTTGGTTCGATTAGGGAGCGGCCGAAATTTCTCCGGAAGAGATTCCCATGTCTTGCGGCCCATGATGACCGGGTGCCCGTCGGTGAGCTTCTTAAACCGCTTCAGGTCTTCAGGAATATTCCAGAGAAGTTTCCCCTGCATTCCGATGCCATGATCTCGCGAAGAGAGAGCGGCAATTAGGCTGATTTTCGTTTCTGGTGCCATGCCTGTTTTTTCTTCGTGTCGCGATCAGTCCAGAGTCGAGGAAGCATCATGTCTGGCTTCCAGGATTTTTGAAGTTCTTGTATGTTCGTGCTCGTTTGGTATTTCCCGGTATGAGCATAGTCAGCCGCCTCAATTGGTCCAGTCTCAAAGAAAACTATCTGCGCAATACGTCTTCCAACCACGAGTGGAATGATGTAGTTTTTTGAGTTGTTGGTAATTTCCATTGTCCAACGATTGATGTAGCCTACATCGCCCCAGCCAGCACACTTACAGACCTCGATGAAGTTGCGACCCATTGAAGAGCGCGCTTTCATCATGGTGGTGATATGGTCTTTGCCACCAATGAACTCTTGGGTATGTGCCAAAATAGTTTCGCCAGGACGTAAAATTATTACCTTGTCATCTGGGCGGATACCGTCCCACTCGAAATTGTATTTTTTAAACGCTTCTTTGGCTGAGACGGCGCGTTCTACTTTGTCTGCGCCCCAGACGTGTTCAACGTGATCTTTGCTCCAGATGTTGTACAGGCTGTGATTGTATTTGGGCGGCTGTTCGCGAAAGAACCACTCGCCGAGCGTTACGTCGTAGCTGGATGTTGCGAGCTGGTCCTTAGTAAAAGGGGAGATAACGACGGCCCCGTTTTTCATTTCTTCAAGAATGCGCTTGTCGGAAAGTGCCATAGACGGTGATTATACGACCATAGCCGCCTTAATGGCAGGGTGCGACTCATACCCCTCAAGGCGGATGTCGTTCATGGTAAATGAGTCGATGTCAGTGATTTCAGGATTGAGCCAAAGCGTAGGAAGCGGAAGAATGTCTCGTGTCAGCTGCTCCTGTACAGCCGCAAAGTGGTCTTCGTAAATATGGGCATCGTTTAGAGTAAGTACGAGTTCGTGAGGGATTTTTCCAGTCGACTGGGCAACCATGGCAAGAAGGAGTGCGTATGAGGCAATGTTAAAAGGAACGCCAAGGAACATGTCGCACGAGCGTTGCACCATATGGAGTGACAATTGATCGCCTGCTACAAAAAACTGGAAAAGCATGTGACACGGGGGAAGTGCCATCTGGTCGAGCTCCCCTGGATTCCAGGCTGAAACGACAAGTCGGCGATCGTTCGGGTCATTTTTAATTTTGTCTACCACGCGCGCAATTTGATCAACAACAGTGCCATCTGGTGCCTGCCACTTTCTCCACTGGACGCCATAGATGCGGCCAAGGTCTCCAGGAAACTTTGCTTTTGGAGTCCAGTAGCCAGCTTCTGCATTTGCTGTCCAGATAGTTTTCTCTGAACCATTTAGCTCTTTCAAACGATTGTCATCATTTGAACCCTCCAGAAACCAAAGAAGTTCACTCTTTACGGCCTTGAAGGCAAGTTTTTTTGTGGTGAGAACAGGGAAGCCGTCTTTAAAATTGTGTCGTAGTTGGATGGCAAACTTTGCGCGCGTAGTGCCGTTGCGGCCAGTCCTGTCGACGCCTGTTTCCATGATGTTCTTAAGGGCGTCGAGATAGGCCTTTTCCATAGAGCTAAGTATACTAGGAATATGCAAAGGGGAATATTCATTGTTCTGGAAGGGGGCGAAGGGGCCGGAAAAACGACGCAGATTAAACGGTTACAGCAACAGCTTCCCCAGGAGTTTCCAAACAGAGAATTTGTATTTACACGCGAACCCGGAGGCTCGCCTTTCGCTGATCAGATACGCTCGCTTATTTTGGGAGACTCCGGAAAGGACGCAAACGGCTTCACTCTTCTTGGGCTTTTTGTGGCGGCGCGCGCTGACCATGTCTCAAAAGTAGTGCTTCCGGCACTTGCAGAGAACAAAGTAGTTATCTGTGACCGCTATCTTGCAGCAACCTATGCGTACCAAGTCGTGGCCCAAGAAAACCGAGAAATTGAAGAGCTCTTCTGGGCACACACTAAACTTGTCCCGCAGCCAGACCTTACGCTGCTGTGTGATATCGATCCCCGCATTGCACAAGAGCGCGTGAATGCGCGTGCAGGAGAGAAGACCCATTTCGATTCCCGTAGCCTCGAATTTCATGAACACATTCGGGAAGGTTTTGATGAGTATTTTAAAAAATCACCACATGCTGAGGTGGTGCGTATCCGCGCGGAGGAGTCTGAGGAAGAGGTTTGGAATCAAGTGCAGAGCGCAGTAAAATCAAAACTATGAATTACAACCACGTAAAAAACCAGGACCCGGAAGTATTTGAGGCGCTCCTTGGAGAAGAACAGCGCGAGCGCGAGGGGCTCGAGCTTATCCCAAGCGAGAACTATGTGTCGCTTGCGGTGCGACAGGCAATGGCGTCCTCACTCACGAACAAGTACTCTGAAGGGTATCCGGGGAAGCGCTACTACGGCGGACAGGAATTTACCGACAAAGTTGAAATCCTTGCCATTGACCGTGCAAAGAAACTTTTTGGTGCCACACATGCAAACGTGCAGCCGCTTTCGGGCGCTGTTGCAAACGTCGCAACCTACTTTGCGCTCATGGAACCGGGCGACACTATTCTCGGTATGGATCTTTCACACGGAGGACACCTCACGCATGGACACCCCGTAACTTACATCAGTACGATTTTCAAATTCGTGCGGTACGGAATGAAGAATATTGAGACCGGAGAGATTGACTACGATGCGCTCCGCGAGACCGCACTCCGCGAGAAACCAAAAGTAATTCTTGCTGGATTTTCTGCGTATCCGCGCGCGCTTGATTGGAAAAAGATTTCTGATATCGCAAAAGAAGTCGGTGCGGTTTCGGTTGCAGACATCGCGCACATCGCGGGACTCATTGCCGGAGGTGCAGCGAAGAATCCCTTTGACTACGGCTTTGACGTCATGACCGCAACGACGCACAAGACGCTTCGCGGCCCGCGCGGTGGACTCATTCTCGTGCGTGACAGTGAGGAAATTGCAAAAAAAATCGACAAGGCCGTGTTCCCGGGACTTCAGGGAGGGCCGCATATGCACCAGATTGCCGCAAAAGCGGTGGCATTTTCTGAAGCCCTAAATCCATCATTCAAAACCTACGCCGTACAGGTTGTAGAAAATGCACACGCCATGGCAGAGGTGTTTAAAGAAAGTGGTGTGCGACTCATCACGGGCGGCACCGAAAACCATCTTGTTCTTGCCGACGTATTTGGTTCGCTTGGGATTTCAGGAGCGGACGCCGAGAAGCTCCTCGACGAAGCGGGCATTACGGTAAACAAGAACGTGATAGCTGATGATACGCGTAAGCCGCTTGATCCGTCCGGCATTCGCTTCGGTACGCCAGCACTCACGACGCGCAGGTTCGGAGTAGCGGAGTGTACCCAAGTTGCGCGTCTGATGATTGATGTCCTCAAAGCAAAACATGTTTCTCCCGCTCTTCGCGAAGAGGTTCGCACACTTGCGCTCATGCACCCAGTTCCGGAAAGTTTTCAGTAAAATAAATCGCGCCGCCCTCCATTTCCAGTCCAAAGCGAATGGTGCATTGAGTGCATTGGGGCGAGTGGCGACCGGAGCGTTTTCGCCGCCCGCGAGTAATCTGGTACACTCGCCTTCATGGAGGCAACAATTCGGGTGGCAGTAGAAAAAGCACTAGTAGCCCTTGGTGCTGAGGGCGTTCTATTCACCATTGAGCGTCCCGTGGACGCTGCCCATGGTGATTACGCAATAAACGCAGCTATGGCTGCGGCAAAGACTCTTGGGAAGAATCCGCGCGAACTAGCCGAGGCACTCGCCGCAGCGCTCAAAGAATCTCTTGGGGACCCTGTAAAAAGCGTGGCAGTTGCTAGTCCAGGATTTATAAACATCACTCTTTCAGAGAGTGCGGTAGCGTTTGCGCTTTCTGAAGCAGTCGCAAAAGGTGACGAGTGGGGTAAGGGAACGCAAGAAGCGGGGAAGCGCGTGATGGTTGAGTACTCGAACCCAAATGCATTTAAAGAAATGCACATCGGGCACCTCATTGGCTCGGTGGTGGGTGAGGCTCTCTCGCGCCTTATTGAAGGACAGGGTGCGGTTGTTGCGCGTGATACGTTTGGTGGCGATGTGGGTCCGCACGTAGCCAAAGCGCTCTGGGCGCTTAGAAAGCATGGCGTAACTGAGCCCGTGAGCGCAAAGCAAATTGGCGAAGCGTACGCGGAAGGATCAAGGGCATACGAGTCTTCATCAGAGGCAAAAGCGGAAATCGATGTGCTCAACAAAGCGATTTATGAGGGTGCCGACACTGCCCTCATGGATCTGTGGCACCGCGGACGGGAAGTCTCCATGGAAGAGTTCCGCCGTCTTTGGGTGCAGCTTGGCTCTAAATTTGATTTTGAATTTTTTGATAGTGACACGACCGAAAGCGGCCTTCGTATCGTACGCGATGGTTTAGAAAAAGGCATTTTTGAAAAAAGTGATGGCGCCATTATTTACAACGGTGAAGGAAAGGGTGTGCACACCATGGTATTTATCACCTCGCACGGTACGCCAACGTACGAAGCGAAAGATATGGGCCTCGCGTTTTTGCGCGAAGAACGTTGGGCAAGTGACAGGGTTATCATCATCACCGGACAAGAGCAGGTGGGGCGATTTAAAACTGTGCTCGCAGCTCTTGCGGAAGTAGCACCGTCTGTTGCACAAAAGACGCGACACATTGCAACCGGATTCCTTACGCTCACTACCGGAAAGATGTCCTCGCGAGAAGGGAGCGTCATTACGGCGTCAGGACTTATTGAGGAGGTGATGCAAAAAGCGAGCGAGAAAAACCCTGACCCACTCATCACCGAGCAGGTTGCTATCGGCGCAATCAAGTACATGATTCTGCGCCAGTCGCCTGGCACGGATATTGTTTTTGATCCGGAAAAATCGCTTTCACTAGATGGTGACTCAGGACCGTACCTTCAGTACGCCATCGTACGTGCGAAGTCAGTGCTTGCAAAAGCTTCTCCTGAGGCCGCGACAAATACACCTGAAAATATTCCGCTTCTTGCACGGCTACTCGTTCACTTCCCAGAAGTCGTAGCACGCGCAGAGGCAACAAACGCTCCAAACCTCCTGACGACCTATCTCACTGAGCTCGCAAGCGCCTGGAACTCGTTGTATGCCCATGAACGCATCATCGGGGGAGAGTGTGAACAGTACTATGTGAGGCTTGCCGAGGCATTTGTGCAAACGATGAGCAACGGCCTCATGCTCCTTGGAATCCCTATTCCAGAAAAGATGTAGGTTGCATACACTGCAACCGCGCGCTAGCATTGCGTTTGGCTTGTTTTTTCTATTTTAAAAGGAAAGGGGCTTACGTGAGAATAAAGTATGGAACAATAGGCGAGCTTCAGTCAGGTCCGGCTAACCTCTCAAATCACCGCTTCGGTTCAGCGCCATGTCAAGGTGTTTTTAAGGACACCCCTCCGGACGCTGAAAGTCGGACGACTGCACCAAAAGTAACGCTTGCCAATGGCCCGCGTGAATCTGGTGACCATTCCGCGATTCGTCCTCGTGGCGGCAGTCGGAGGCGCTGATGCGAAAAGCATTCTTCATCACTGCGGGCGGCATGCGTTGTATGATCGATGGACTTGCTTCGCCGGTTGAGCTTATCTTGCCTTCAGACGGTAGACACGGCACGCTTCGATTTTGTGTTGGGAGTGAAGAATACGTTCCTGACCAATTTCTGAAGGAGCTTGCGGAAATGATTGACGGCTCGGACTCGCCGGGCTTCCTCATTTCGAGGGCATAGTCGGAAGAAAGAAAACAAAAAATCGCGAAGCGAAAGCTTCGCGGTTTCTTTTTTGTTCGGCAAACGGTAGGATGTGTGTACCCATGTCAGAGATGCCAGAAAAATCCGAGAACGCATTGCGGGAGGAAGAAATCCTCGTTTTTTGGGAGCGCGAAAAAATTTTTGAGAAATCGCTCAAAAAAGATTCCCCCAAAGGAGAATTCGTGTTCTACGAAGGACCGCCTACTGCAAACGGAAAACCTGGAGTCCATCACCTCGAGACCCGTTCATTTAAAGATGCTATTCCTCGCTACAAAACCATGCGCGGGTACCATGTTCCTCGCCGTGCGGGCTGGGATACGCATGGTCTTCCAGTCGAGCTTGAGGTTGAAAAACAGCTCGGTTTTTCCGGAAAGAAAGATATCGAAGCCTATGGGATTGCTGCATTCAACAAAAAGTGCCGAGAAAGCGTTTTTACCTACATAGATGAGTGGTCACGATTTACCCGCCGCATTGGGTACTGGACTGACCAGTCGAGGGCATATTTCACCTTTGATGCCTCGTATATGGAGGTTGTATGGCATCTTTTTGCACATATCGCGAAAGACGGCCGTTTGTACAAAGACTACAGGGTCGTTCCGTGGTGCCCTCGCTGCGGTACCTCACTTTCTTCGCATGAGCTCGCGCAAGGATACGAAGACGTAAAAGATATTACGGTCACGGTGAAGTTTGAGCTTCTCGATCATCCAGGAACCTACCTGCTTGCTTGGACCACGACACCGTGGACGCTCCCGGCGAACGTGGCTCTTGCCGTTGGCAAAGGTATTCCCTATGGCTTGTACGAAAAGGATGGTGAAAAAGTTGTGATTGCTGATGCGCGCGCTACGGACGTTCTGGGCGAAGCGTGGATACGTACTGGAGATTTTTCACCGATAGGGAAGAAATATCGGATGGTCTATGATTTTGGGAAACAGATAGCTCCTTCATTCGAGCAGCAAAAATTTGAGAAGGCATTTTCGGTGTATGCAGCGGATTTCATCACAACAATGGACGGGACAGGCATTGTGCACATTGCACCTATGTACGGCACAGATGACTTTGAACTTGGCACCAGAGAAAACTTGCCGAAAGTGCACCTCGTAAACCCTGAAGGAAAATTTGTTGAAGGGGCAGGCTTCCTTTCGGGACGTTTTGCGACAGATGAGGAAGTTGCCGTAGATGTTGTAAAAGATCTTGCGGCACGTTCGCTGTTGTTTACGAAAGGAAAGCATGAACACGCCTATCCTTTTTGTTGGCGTTGTAAAACACGCCTTATATATTACGCGCGTGATTCGTGGTACCTGCGTATGCTCGACCTTCGAGAGAAGATGGTGTTGGAGAATAATAAAGTGCACTGGGAGCCGGAGTACCTTCGTGAAGGCCGTATGGGCGAATGGCTCGCAAATGCGAAAGAGTGGGCTATAAGCCGCGAGCGATATTGGGGTACGCCGCTTCCGATCTGGCAATCGAGTGATGGTGCCGAGCAAGTCATAGTCGGTTCAATTTCAGAATTGATGGTCCGTATCAAGAAGAGCGGTAACACTTACTTTGTCATGCGTCATGGGGAAAGCGAGAAGAATGTAAAGAACATAGTAAGTTCAGATCCTGCGAGCAACCATCTGACTGCCAAAGGAATACAGGAAGTTTCAGAGGGGGTAAAAAAGTTAAAACAGGTAGGTATAACAAAAATATATGCATCGCCGTTTTTGCGCACGAAAGAGACTGCAGAGCTTGCGGCAGATGCGCTTGGTATTTCTCGCGAAAAAATAATTTTTGATGATCGTCTACGCGAGCTTGAGCTCGGCTCTCTCTCAGAAAAGCCATTTGGAGAATTTCTTGCTTACCGCAAAGAACACGCCTCAAACTACACCGAACCTATGCCGGGCGGGGGAGAGAGCTATAACGATGCAAAAAAACGGTTTGGATCTTTTATTTATGAGCTGGAGACGACTCTTGCAAAAGAAAAAGTGCTTATTGTGACGCATGGGGTTGGTGTGGAGACGCTTCTGACGCTGCGCGAAGGCGGTGATGCACAGCGTCTTGGAGAAATCGTGCAAAAATCGAGCCCTGGCACAGGAGAAGTGCGCGAACTCGATTTTGTGCCTCTTCCGCACAACGATGAGTACGAGCTTGACCTGCATCGCCCATACATAGATAACGTTATACTCGTTTCTGATAAGGGAACTGAACTACGTCGAGTGTCTGAAGTTATGGACGTCTGGTTTGATTCCGGGGCAATGCCATTTGCGCAATCAGCTATTGAGCGTGACGAAACTCCTCTTCCAAAATTTATAAAGAGTGTTGCTTATCCGGCGGACTTTATTTCCGAAGCTGTTGATCAAACACGCGGCTGGTTTTATACACTGATAGCCGTGGGTACACTTGTCGGACGGGGAACCCCTTATAAAAATGTCATATCGCTCGGACATCTTCTCGATGCTTCTGGAAAGAAGATGAGCAAATCACGGGGTAACGTGGTTGATCCCTGGGTTGCAGCAGACAAGTGGGGAGTAGATACACTGCGCTTTTGGATGTATTACGTAAATCAACCAGGAGACTCGAAGAACTTTGATGAGAAGACGGTTAAAGAAGCTGCAAAAGTGCTTGCGTGGATTGAAAACAGCGCCAAGTTCTATGAGCTCTTTGCTTCTGAGACACCGGTCTCCAAAACGTCCGATACTGAACAGGTAATCGATACTTGGATGCATATTCGTATGCAACATACGATTATTCAAGTAACTGAGGCAATGGATAGTTACCATTTGTATACTGCTACGCGCGCTCTTGCAGAGTATGCGGAAGACTTATCGCAGTGGTATGTACGTCGTGTGCGTGATCGAGTACGCACAGGGGATACGGCGGCGCTGGCAACACTGCAGGAGGCAATTCGTACTGCATCGCTTCTTTTTGCACCATTCACGCCTTTTCTCGCTGAACGCCTTTGGCGCAGTGTCCGTAGAGAGACTGATCCGGAAAGCGTACATCTTGCCGCGTGGCCAGCATTTTCTCTGAAAGAAAAAGCTGCGCAGAGGTTGCGAGCACTTAGTGATGCTGCAGTCATAGAGCAGATGGCTCGTGTTCGCGCTCTTGCCTCAGATGCGCTCCAGCTTCGTCAAAAAGCGGGTATTGTGGTCCGTCAACCACTTGCAAAACTTTCAATACCTGACGAGCTTACAAAAGGGTGCGCGGCACTCCTTGCCGAAGAAGTAAACGTAAAGCGTGTGTCTGGCGGTCACGCAGCAATTGAGCTCGACACGGTTCTTACCGAAGAGCTTATCCAAGAGGGCGATGAACGTGCATTTGCGCGTGCAGTAGCCGAAGCACGCAAAGAGCTCAATCTTTCGCCAAAAGATGCCGCGCATACGGAAATGAGCCCCGAAGGAAAGTATGCTGCTGAGCTCTCGACAGGTACCGTTCGATTCAATCTAATCGTCGATGCGTCCCGTTAGAGATTGCAAAAACAATTTACTGTAATCAGGTAGTATTACTCCATGGGGTCGAAATATAATCCAGATGCTAATTCCGATTGGGAAACAGTTGTTTCCTATCTCTAACGGGATGCGACATAAATACCTCACAACCGCACTTGTTCTCGGACGTTCACCGCTTGGTGAAGCAAATGTGCTGGTGACACTTTTGGTGCCAGAGCTCGGACTTATTCGCGCACATGCGCAAGGGCTTCGACAGCCGAAAGCAAAACTTGCCGCTGCATTGGCAACCTTTGCGGAAAGTCAGGTAATGCTCGTACGTGGAGTGGAGGGGTGGCGTGTGATGAGCGCTGTTCTCATAGAAAGTCATTTCAGGAATTTTTCGCGCACCGCGCGTCTTCGCTCGGTGCGCGTCACGGGTCTGTTCCTCCGTCTAGTTGCAGGGGAGGCGCACGATTCGATGCTTTTTTTGGTGATGCGAGAGTTCTTTGTTCAACTCCAAACTCTCGAAGAGGAGGAACACGATGCGCTTGAGTGTGCGGCAGCGCTCCGTATCCTCGGAGCGCTCGGACTTGATGTAGGAAATCTTCCCGGGGGAGCGTTGCCTTACGGTGCGGAAGCGCTCTCTGAAATCCGTAGCGCACGCTCAAGTTTTGTGTCACGTATCAACCACGGCATTGAAGCGTCCGGGTTGTAAGTTCGTTGTACGCGGTATACTGATGGATAATGCAAGACGACGAGAATCTTTCCGCACTCGAGCGCGCTCGGCGCACACTGTATTCCCCACACGCAGCGCAGGACGCTTCTCGGACGGTGCTTTCAAGTAATAAGGAAAGTGACGTACCGCATGCGTGGGAGGGAAGCGCACTCCCAAAGGTTATTCCGCCTCACCATTCTTCCATGAAAATCGCTACCATCTTTTTCGTAGTTGCGCTCCTCTTTTTTGTAGGTGCTGCCGGTACCGCAGGATATCTCTTTTACTATGGCGGAAACTCAGTCTCAACAAACAATGTTGCAATTGATATTCAAGGACCTACTACTATTGCGGGAGGGGACACTGTACCGCTTTCGTTTACTATCACAAACAAAAACTCTGTGACGCTCGGTGATACTAAAATTGAAGTTGATTTTCCACTGGGTACCCGTTCGGCAGAGGACGTAACTATCGACTACCCTCGCTATACGGAAGACATCGGCCCACTTGCTCCGGGACAGGTGATAACACGGTCTGTAAAGGCGAGGCTTTTCGGTGGAGAGGGGCAGTCAGTGGATATCCCGGTATCGTTTTCCTATACTGCGCCTGGCAGTAACGCGGTGTTTGTAAAAAAGACATCCTATACACTCGCAATTTCCTCAGCGCCGCTATCGGTGTCTGTTGAGTCTCTTGGGGAGTCCGTTTCAGGAAAACCACTCCAGCTCACACTTCGTGTTCGTTCAAACGCAAAAGTGTCTACGAGCAATGTCGTTGTCTCAGTGGCGCTTCCGACAGGTTTCTTGCTCACGTCGAGTTCTTTGCCACTTCGTGCCGGTTCATTTCTTATAGGCACCATGGATCCTGGCACTAGTCAGGTTATTACCCTTGAAGGGATACTTTCAGGGGCAACCACAGAGCAAAAAGTATTCCATTTTACCGTAGGTACGGCAAAGGCTTCATCTGATCCTCAGCTCGCCGTCGCATACATGACCCAAGACGCAACCGTGTCGATTACAGCGCCGTTTATTACTACGGCACTCTCGCTCAACGGCTCTGCGGCAAATCAGGCGGTGTTGAGCCCGGGTGCAGCACAAAGCGCTACTGTTTCTTATACAAATACGCTCGCAACACCAATTGCAAACGCGCGTATTGAAGTGAAGCTCTCAGGAACCGCTATCGACTTTACTAGCGTCCGAGTTTCAAACGGATTCTACGACTCAGCGACCCGCACGGTTATTTTCAGTAGTGACAATGATGCGTCGCTTTCTTCGTTGTCGCCGGGCGCTTCCGGTATCGGAACCTTTACGTTTAATACGCTTCCTTCCGGCACTGCGCTCCGTGATACGGTGCTGAGTTTCACTACCTCGGTATCAGGTACGCGTGTAGGTCAATCAAACGTTCCCGAGCAAGTGCAGGCATCGTCGGTAAGTACGGCAAAGGTCGCGTCGGCGGTTGCGCTCACCGCGCGCTCTCTGTACTCATCTGGTCCACTGCCAAACACAGGCCCAATTCCACCTCAGGCAAATACCCCAACGTCATACACGATTGTTTGGTCGCTCATCAATCCGGGAAATTCCGTTGCCGGTGGCGTCGTGACGGCAACACTCCCGACGTATGTGACCTACACCGGAAAGAATTCAGGTATCGGCTCGATCAGTTACAACAATGCGTCGCGCGCTATTACCTGGAACGCTGGAGACTTGACAGCCGGTGGTAGTGCACAAATCGCGTTCCAAGTTTCCATCACTCCTTCAACTACGCAAAAGGGAACGGCGCCATCCCTTATCAGTGCAGCTTCATTTACGGGTTTTGATCGTTTTGCACAAGTCTCAGTTTCAGCGCGCACTGATTCGGTAACAACCGCTACGACAGGGGACACTGACTACAACCTCAACAATGCCTCCGTGCAGTAACTTGCATTTAGGTGGTTTTTAAAGCACTCTCATAGACACCATGGCAGACGCAACTCAGATGGAGAAAATTGTCTCACTCGCAAAGCGAAAAGGTTTCGTGTTCCCAGGTTCTGAAATCTATGGAGGACTTGCGGGAACCTATGACTATGGACCAATGGGTGTCTTGCTTAAAGAAAACATAGAGCGTCTCTGGCTTTCTATGTTCCGTGATAGTCGCGATGACATGTACGGGGTAGACGCCTCGATCCTCATGAATCCAAAAGTGTGGGAAGCGTCAGGGCACGTTGGCGGTTTTTCTGACCCGCTTGTCGCATGCGAAAAATGTAAACGTCGTTTTCGCGCTGATCATCTCGAAAACATAGAGAAATGTCCTGAGTGTGGCGGAAAACTTGGAGAAGCGCGCCAGTTCAACATGATGTTTAAGACTCAAGCAGGTGCTTCGGAAGACGAGTCTGCAACCGTATACCTCCGTCCAGAGACGGCCGGCGGTATTTTCATGAACTACAAAAACGTCATTGACTCACTACACCCGAAGCTTCCGTTTGGTATTGCTCAGATAGGGAAGGCGTTTCGCAATGAAATTGCGCCGCGGGATTTCATCTTCCGTCTTCGCGAGCTTTCGCAAATGGAAGTCGAATATTTTGTAAAGCCTTCCGAGTGGGAGGCAGGGTTTGAAGACTGGCGTACGGTTATGCACGCCTACGCTGACGCCATCGGTCTCCCGCAAGACAAAGTCTTTGAACGTGAGGTACCAGATGGAGACCGTGCTCACTACAGCAAACGCACTATCGATTTTGAATTTGAGTATCCATTCGGACGCAAAGAGCTCTGGGGCCTTGCATACCGTACCGACTTCGACCTCTCAGCGCATGAAAAAGGTTCAGGATCGTCCCTTGCGTACCTCGACGAAGAAACAAAAGAAAAATTCATTCCGCACGTGATTGAGCCTTCACTCGGAGTGGATCGAACCATTCTTGCGGTGCTTGCAAGCGCGTATCGGGAGGATGTACTTGGTGGGGAAGTGCGCACGTACCTCGCTCTCGCTCCGAAGATTGCGCCGGTGAAAGCCATGGTTTCGCCGCTTCTGAAAAACAAGCCCGAACTTGTGGAGAAAGCGAAAGATGTCCGTAAAGAACTCCAGAAGGTGCATCCGTCAATCGCGTGGGACGACAACGGTAACATCGGCAAGCGCTATCGCCGTCAGGATGAAATCGGTACGCCATTTTGCATCACTATCGACTTCGATACGCTCGGAGAAAACCCGGAACAGAAGGGCACGGTTACACTCCGTCATCGCGATACAGGGGCGCAGGAGCGTCTTACGGTAGCGGAGGTTGCGACAAGGCTTAGGGAAGCTGCTGTCTAGACAGGACATTCATGCCCCTCAGAGCTGCACAGTGTGATAGGATGCCTTTATGGAAAAGGAACTACATGTTTCAATAACCCCGAGTACGATTCTCATAACGCTCCTCATGCTTGTAGGTGGCTACGCGCTTTGGATTCTTCGAGACCTTCTCTTGCTCATCATTACCGCAATTATTATTGCCTCGGCTATTGAGCCGGGCGTTGCGTTTTTTGTGCGCTACAAGATTCCTCGTTTTTTCTCTGTACTCCTCATGTATGTGCTTGTGTTCGGTTCGCTTTTCTCGCTTATCTACTTTTTCTTTCCGCCGCTCATTGCCGATGCGTCACAGTTTTTCTCCACCATTCCTCAGTATTTGGATACTATCAATGTGCCAAGTTCATTCTCGGATATTATCGGAGCTTCTGATCTTCTGGGAAGTCAGCAACAAGCGCAGTCTCTCATAGAAACGCTGACCACCTTTCAATCGGTCTTCACGTCAAGCTCGGAAGGAGTATTTCGTCTTATTGCGATTTTCTTTGGTGGTATTTTCTCACTCCTGCTCGTCATCGTTCTCTCATTCTATTTCGCACTCCAGGAAACTGGCGTAGATGACTTCTTGCGTCTTGTTGTCCCGCTTTCGCACGAAGAGTATGCAGTTGGACTATGGCGTCGGGCACAAAAGAAGATTGGACTTTGGATGCAGGGGCAAATCCTCCTCTCGGTCATCGTGGGAGTACTCGTATACCTTGGGTTGCTTATCATCGGTATTCCACATGCATTTTTGCTTGCGGTGATAACCGCAATAGCCGAAATCATTCCGGTGTTCGGGTCGCTTCTTTCGGGCGTAGTTGCAGCTGGCGTTGCATCTTCTGCCGGGGGTATCGCGCTCGCACTTATTACGGTCGGGCTGTACGTAGTGGTTAACCAGTTTGAGTCGAATCTCATTTACCCGCTCATCGTGAAGAAAGTTGTCGGATTGCCGCCGCTTTTGGTTATCCTTGCGCTTATTGCCGGCGGTACGCTTGCCGGATTCCTAGGTATCTTGCTCTCCGTTCCTATTGCAGCGGTAGCGCTTGAATTCCTTTCCGATCTTGAGAAACGAAAGCGAAGAATTCAGCGCCATCACGCATAGTTCCTATGGCCCGGTATCTCACGACCACGTTGCCGTATGTAAATGCGAATCCTCACCTCGGGCATGCGCTTGAGTTCGTAGAGGCCGATTTTTTGGCGCGCGCGCTTCGCGCGCGCGGTGAAGAAGTCTTTTTAAACATCGGCACCGACGAGCATGGCGCGAAAATAGCTGAAAAAGCAGAAGAGCGAGGGGTCGGACCGCAAGAGTACGCAGACGATTTTTCAGGACGTTTCAAAGCGTTTGCCGACCAGCTCGACATTTCCTACGACGCATTTACGCGTACGACAGACAAAAAACACAGAGAAGCGGCGCAGGCATTTTGGAAACGATGTGAAGAAGCGGGCGATATGTACAAAGCAAACTACGAGGTGAAGTACTGCACCGGCTGTGAACTCGAAAAGACTGATTCAGAGCTTGTAGACGGCCGTTGTCCGCTGCACCCTACGCGCGAGATTGAAACGCGCATAGAAGAAAACTACTATTTTCGTTTTTCAAAATATGAAGACGCGCTGCTTGCGCACTACGCCGCGCAAAAAGATTTTGTAGTACCCGCACTTCGTTTTCGCGAAATCAAATCGTTTGTAAAAGGCGGACTTAAAGACTTCAGTGTCTCACGCCCGAAAGAAAAATTGTCTTGGGGCATTCCGGTTCCCGGAGATGACTCCCAGGTTATGTACGTTTGGTTTGATGCGCTCGTAAACTATGTGTCCGCAATTGGGTGGCCTGAGGACGCTGAGCTCTTTGAAAAGTGGTGGCCAGTGACGCAGGTTGCTGGAAAAGATAACCTGCGCCAACAATCAGCGATGTGGCAGGCGATGCTTGCCTCGGCCGGTCTTCCGTTTTCAAAACAGATTTTCATTCACGGTTTTCTTACCTCTGGCGGTGCAAAAATGAGCAAATCGCTTGGCAATGTCATTGATCCCATTGCGCTTGCTGACCAGTACGGAGTTGAGGCGCTTCGCTATGTGCTGTTACGCCACGCAAACCCTTTTGAGGACTCGGATCTTTCAGAAGAGGTGATTCATGAGGTGTACACCGCAAACCTGGTGAACGGACTCGGGAATCTTGTAGCGCGCGTGCTCACGCTTTCTGAGGCGCATCTTGAACACCCCGTAGAACTTGAAGAAGAAGATGAAATCATCGACCCTGAATTTTTCGAAAAAATCGATGCTTTTCGTTTCCAGGAAGCTATGGATCTCGTCTTTGAACAGATAGGAGTGGCAGACGCATACATGACCAAGAAGGCACCATTCAAAGGCATAAAGAGCGGGGATACGGTTGAGCGCGAGGCGGCACGCAAAGACATTGAGCTCTTGGTACGAAAACTTGCAAAAATCGCGGTGTATCTTGTGCCGGCGATGCCTCGAACGGCGGCAGCAATTTCTGCAGCGATACGCAGTAACAAAAAACCAGAAAATCTTTTCCCGCGCATATGAGCGAGCGATACTTCGATGCACACTGTCACATTCAGCTTGAGGACTATGAGCACGATCAGTTGGAAATAATCGAACGAATGCGCGAAGAGGGGGTCTCCGGCATCGTCGTTGGAGTGGACGAGTTCTCTTCGAGAAAAGCGCTTGCGCTCGCTAAGCAGCACGATCATCTCTATGCAGCGGTGGGACTGCACCCAAACCGTGTTGGTGCAGAAGCATTTGACTATGCGAGCTACGAAGCAATGGCGCGTGAGCGCAAGGTCGTTGCAATAGGGGAGTGCGGACTCGACAACTTTCGTCCTACGGACCTCACGCCGGAGGTGCAGGAGAAGCAACGAGAGATACTTCGTGCACAGATTCGTCTTGCTGCTGCAGTCGATAAGCCGCTCATTATCCACGCGCGTCCTGCAAAAGGAACTCAGGATGCCTATCACGACCTCATCACGTTTCTTGCCGAGGGAAAAGCAGTGTACCCAAATATTCGGGGAGATATTCACTTTTTTGTCGGTGGCATTCCTGAGATGGAAGCGCTTGTGGCGCTTGGATTCACGGTATCCTTTACGGCAGTGATAACCTTTGCGCGCGACTACGACGCGGTCATACGCGCGACCCCGCTCTCAAGCATTCTCTCGGAAACTGACGCCCCGTATGTAGCACCGGCTTCTCGCAGGCGCGAGCGGAACGACCCTATGGCAGTTGCTGATGTGATCACCCAAATAGCAGAGATTCGAGGCGAGGACAGGGAGACGGTTCGTCAGGCAACTTTAGAGAACGCAAAACGGCTCTTTTTGAGGTAACGCAGCACTCTTGCGAGGTATCTGTGTGCGTGCTACGATGCGCGCACCATGGCAAAAAAGAAAGATATAGAAATGCAGGACGAAATGACGACTGAGGAGGTCGAGCAGGGCGTTTCCCGTGTATATGAGCTCGGATTCCATCTTGATCCAGAGCTTCCTTCTGAGGAGGTAAAAAAGGCATACCAGGCGTTGCGCGGGATAATTGCCGAGCGTGGTGGGGAAGTTATTGCGGAAGGTGAGCCACACAAAATCCAGCTTGCGTACACCATTTCTCGCCAAGAAACCGGTGGGCGCCGTGATTTCGATTCGGCATTTTTCTGCTGGATTGCTTATGAGACTACACAGGACATGCACGATGAGATTCTTGCTGCTGCAAAATCCGACACGCGCATTGTTCGTTTCATTGACCTCATTACCACGAAAGAGCAGGCTCGCCACAGTGCTGAGCTACGCGAAATCATGTTGAAGACTGCCGCCGAAGAGCAGGAGGTAGACGAGGAAGCGGTATCGGATACTGAACTTGATGCCGCGCTTGATGCCGCTGCGGTATAATAAAAACGTATCTCGTTAGAAATCGCGAATGCAAATACAAAAATATAGTATGATGGTCGATATTATGAAAACTAACAAAATAGCGTGCGGCGTGGAGGTCACGTTCGCGTTCTATTTCTAATGGGATGTATCTCAACAAAGTAACACTGTACGGAAATCTTACGCGCGACCCCGAGCTCCGCGCGCTTCCTTCGGGGGGACAGGTGGCAACCTTTGGTCTTGCGACAAACCGTAATTTTAAAGACAAGAACGGTGAGCGCCAGGAGCAGACTGAGTTCCACAACATCGTAGCGTTTGGTCGTACGGCCGAAGTTATCGGTCAGTATTTTAAAAAAGGCCGTCCTATTTACGTAGAGGGTCGTATTCAAACCCGCAGCTGGGATGACAAAGCAACGGGCGAAAAGAAGTACCGCACAGAAATCGTCCTTGAAAACTTCCAGTTTGGTGCCGACGGCGGCAAAGGAGGTGGAGCACCAGCAGGGGGTGCTGATGATCAACACGAGCAGTCAGGGCCAAAGGGGAGCGACGAGATTAAGTACCCGGATGAGGACATCAACCCTGAAGATATTCCGTTTTAATAATTTTTTATCACTACACCATGGCACACCAAGCTGAACGAGAAGAAATTGAAATCAAGAAGCTCATCGACTACAAAGATGTCGCGTATTTGAAGCAGTTTACCAATCCACATGCAAAGATGCTTTCAAAGCGCCGTACGGGCATGCCTGCGCTCAAGCAGCGCGAGATTGCAAACGCTATAAAGCGCGCTCGTTACATGGCGCTTCTCCCCTACGTCGCTGCGTAAGTAGCGATCAGGCAGACAAAAGACTTCGTACGAAGTCTTTTGTCTTAGCCTTATAAGGAGCGGCATGCATGATGTACGAAAGAAGGCTTTATAAGAAAAACCGCCAATGGAAACATTGGCGGTTTTTTGCGCATTCGCGCATATACGATCGAGAGCAATTCTCTTCTTTTCCCGCGGGGGCACAGCGGCGAGATGAAGAAAATCGCTCTCGGAGTCTAACTTGAGCGGGATCTGCAGTCCCGTGAAGCGCCCAAGTCTTTTTGGTATCAAGGTCAGGATGACTCTGATCCTGGCGGTTACCAGACTCCTTCACAAGTCTAGGGGTATGGTACGCTCTTATTTTCATAGCGCAAGAGCGCGGCATTTCCTCCTCTATAGCGGTTAGCGAGATTGAGGCGGATGGACCATTGGTCGCTTAGCGTGAGGTAAGCCTCTCCCGGAAAGCAAAAACATGCTATCATCCCCGCCGGCTGTGCAGGTGCGCTTCTCGCTAGTAATAGTAATTATTTATTGGCCGGAGCAGGGCACCCTAACATAAAGGAAATAAGTAAAAACCCCTCTGACATTCAAGTGTCAGAGGGGTCGAGATTACCTTGTGTCACCAAGGTCATCTCTGTTTGAGCTGACTGCCAAATGTGCGGAGACATAGGTCAGCAAGGCACCGGGCAATCTTTAGGCAGCAACACCTCAGGAGGCTCAATCCTGCTGTTCCCCTTGCGACCTAGGGGGTATCTATCCCGATAGTATCATTACGGGATAAAGATGTACAGGTTACGCCTTAGAAACGCGCTCTACATAGTCACCAGTATCAGTGTTTATTTTGAGGACATCGCCGGTGTTGATGAAAAGAGGGGCATTAACGGTAGCGCCTGAAGAAAGGGTGACCACCTTATTCCCGCCAGTGGCAGTGTCCCCTTTAATGCCGGGAGGGGCATCGGTTACCTCCAGTTCAACCTTCACGGGAATCTTGATGGTAATCGGTTTATCTTGATAGGTGGCAACCTCTACGGGGGTGTTTTGTACCAGCCACTGCACCTGGTTGTGTACCGCTTCTTCGGGAAAGGAAAAACGATTTTTCGGATTCTTTTCCTCAGCAAACCACGATTCTCCACGGTTTGTGTAGAGGTATACCGCATCAAGCTTATCTACGTCTGCTTCGGTTACGGTTTCATTTTGATGGAACGAGATTTCCAGCACTCGTCCAGAAATGAGATTGCGTAGCTTGGTTTGGTTCACTGGTTTACGCATTTGCATGCGGAAAATATGTGACGAAAGAACCTCGTAAGGCTCGTCGTTGTAATCGATGACTTTCTTAGGGAGAATTTCGTTATAGGAGAGTACGGCCATAAGTTTGAAACTAGAATACCAAATTGGTAGTTATAAAAAGTGCCGCTAAGAGCGGATACAGGTATGATACAAGGCATAATGACTTTTTCAAGCACGACCGAGGATCTGGCCGCTTTGTCCGATGCCGAAGTTCTCGCACGCGTAGGAAAGGAGCCTGAGCTCTTTGCCGTCTTGGTGCGTCGCTACGAAGCTCCTCTCTTGCGTCGAGCTAGGGCGATTTTGCACAGTCCGGAGGATGCCGAGGAAGTAGTACAAGATGCCTTTGTAAAAATCTATCTTTATGCTGCTCGGTATCAAGAACAAGAGGGAGCAACCTTTTCTTCGTGGGCATACACCATCCTAAACCGCGTTGCCTATACGAAGTACCAAGGTCGCAAAACCCAAGCGGCGCGCTATGCAACGCTTGAGCCGGAGCATTATGAAGCTCTGCCAGACACAAAAGCGGAGTTTCTCGAAGACCTCTCCATCAGGAATGAAGTCCTTGCGGCCCTCTCAAAAATCCCTGAAGCAGCGGCAAAATTGCTTCGTCTTCAGTTTATTGAAGGAAAGACCCAAGAGGAGATAGCTGATTCAGAAAAACTTTCAGTGCCGGCCGTAAAGACGCGCGTACACCGGGCGAAAAAGCTTTTCAAAAAAGCCTATGATGAACAGCACTATGACTAGCTCTCGTTCGGCGGGTTCGCGTGAATTAAGTGCACTCCGGGCCGCTAGGCCAAGTCCTACCCTCAACTTGTGTGACCCTGCCTCTGAACTACCTACCTACCATGACTAACCCATCATCTATTGAACAAACCGTTATGCGCCGCGTGCGCACCATACATCGTCTTCGTCCACTTATTTCTTTCGGCGCACTCGCTTCCGTGGTGACAGTGGTGGCACTCTATGGCATCGGGAGGGAAGTGTGGGTCGTGCGCGTTTTCGAAAATAGCCCTCAGGACATGGTTGGGCGCTTTCTCTACTTTGTCTACGCGTTTGAGCACACCCGTTTTGTTGTTCAGTCGCTCGTAGTTCTTACACTGGCAAGCACGCTTTACCTGGCACGTCTCGCCGCCGACCGTTTCACTCGCGCTTTTACCTTCGCGTAATTGTGCGGGAAGTTCAGACCTTTTTAGTTTTCTAATGCACGTTTGTCTCTTTGTGTGGATATGCTATATTCGCGCAAGTTGTACAAAACAAGTTTGTCATACAGGAGTCGAACACATGAGCACGCTCGTGCATGCCATTGAAGCCTTGCGCACTATTCATGTCGGCGGAACGTATCGTCCGAGCGACTGGTACGCTTCGTATGTTGAAGCGCTTAACGAGTTCAATACGAATGTGGAGGAATATATCGATGGACTTTTGAATCGTTTGGACCAGGCCTATAACGAGGACTGCAGATTTGGCGGGTGGTACCCCATACCTTTGGAGCATCCGTTACTGGGCATCCGTCGCTCCCACGCTCTTCAGGTCAACCATGACACCATCAAAGCGTCTATAGAGTCGCAAAAGGGATTTGGAAAACTGCGAGAAGTGGCTGCGGTGTGTGGCGCACGGTTCATAATCTCGGTGCGTCCGAATGGGGTCTCAATCACCTGTAACTTTCTTGAAAAGACTGCTGACGTAATCATTCAGCTCACGTGACCAAAAACTAAGACAAAAAGAGGCACCGAGGTGCCCCTTTTTCTTTTTATATTTCTGCAAGCTTCACCCGTATCTCCTTGAGGAGTTCTTTTGAGATATCCTTGTGTTCGCGCAGGAAGTTGCGTGTAGCGTCGTATCCGACAGCAAGTTTTTCGCCTTTAAACTTGTAGGTGGCTCCAGATTTTTCAATGAGGTCGAATTTCTCTCCAAGCGCAATGAGCTCACCCTCGCGGCTGATGCCTTCATTATAGAGAAGGTCAAATTCGGTCGTTTTAAAGGGTGCCGCAACTTTGTTTTTTACGACTTTTACGCGTACGCGTCCGCCGACAATTTCCTCTCCTTTTTTGATCTGTGCAATACGACGAATATCGAGACGTACCGACGTATAGAACTTAAGTGCCTTGCCGCCTGGGGTAGTCTCGGGGTTACCAAACATCACCCCAATTTGCATACGGATTTGGTTGATGAAAATAACGGTGGTTTTGCTGCGCGAAACGATGGAAGTGAGTTTGCGCAGGGCTTGACTCATGAGGCGCGCTTGTTTGCCCACATGCTGCTGGCCCATCTCACCTTCGATTTCATCTTTCGGCGTAAGTGCTGCAACCGAGTCAATGACAATGATATCGATGTTGCCACTACGCACGAGGGACTCAACGATGTCGAGTGCCTGCTCGCCGGTGTCTGGCTGGGAGATAAGGAGCTCCTGTAGCTTCACGCCAATTCTGCGGGCATACTCGGGATCGAGTGCGTGTTCCGCATCGACAAATGCCGCTACGCCGCCGGCTTTCTGTGCCTCGGCAATTGAGTGAAGCGCAAGTGTGGTTTTACCCGAAGATTCTGGACCAAAAATCTCAATGATGCGTCCGCAGGGAAGGCCACCTACGCCAAGCGCTGCGTCAAGCCCGATAGAGCCTGTAGAAATTGCGGGAATTTTTTCCGTTTTTCCGGCACCGTATGTGGTGATGGCTTCGTCGCCAAACTTGGTACGGATTTCTTTGAGTGCCTGGTCGATAGACTTTTGCTTCTCGCTTTTGTCAGAGCTTGTTGCAGTGACCGTCTTGAGTACTTTTTCTTTTGCGGGTTTTTTGAATGCCATAGGGTAATGATTACAAATGCGATTAGGGTATGAAAACAGTTCGGGCTTCTCTGGTTATTCTACCAAAACTGTCCTCAGCAACGAATGTGAGTATAGACACTCCTTTAGGAAGGGTGAGGGTGGTGGCAAAGTCGCCTTTTTCTCCGGGAAGTACAGGTGCACCATTGAGATTGAGTGCTGAAGTGCGCGCTACGGTTCCTGAGACGTTTACAATCCCATCAGTAAAGACGCTATCAGGCATCGGTGAAGAAACGACAAGGGAAGGCCCGAGAAGTAGGGGAACAGCTTCCATAAACCCGTACAAAAGGATGGCACCAAAGATAAGCGGCATGAGGGTGCGCGCGTTCATGGCTAGAGCGCGTCTCCCTCCTCTTCTTCACTCGCTGTGCCGCCAGCGCCTCCCCGGGAAAGGATTTCGCGTGGTTTTGAGCCGTCAGCCGGACCAATGACACCTTTTGCTTCAAGGACATCCATCAGGCGCGCGGCGCGAGAATAACCTATTTTAAGCTTGCGCTGCAAGTAGCTCGTGGAAGCGCGACCGGCTTCTTCGACCGCGGCGCGCGCCTCATCATAGAGATCGTCGTCGAGGTCCTCGTCGCCATCACTCATGTTTGCGAGTCCAATGGTATCACCAGCGTCCACATGCACGATGCCGCCGCTCATGTCGATAGAAGAGAGGTCGCCCGCATTGTGACTCTTAATATAGTGTGCGACTTTTTTTACTTCGCCCTCGCTGATGTAGGCCGTTTGGATGCGCACCGGCTTTTGCATGTCGCTTGAAAGGTAGAGCATGTCGCCTCCGCCAAGCAGGGTTTCGGCTCCTGAGCCATCAAGAATCGTCCTTGAATCTATTTGGGATGCCACTTGGAGCGCAAGACGGGTAGGCACGTTTGCTTTGATGAGACCGGTAATGACGTTTACCGAAGGACGCTGGGTTGAAAGGATGAGGTGGATGCCAACGGCGCGCGACATTTGAGCGAGACGTACGATACTTGCTTCAAGTTCGCGCGGGAAGCTCTGCATGATGTCGGCAAGTTCGTCGATGATGATGACGATGTAGGGCATTGGCTCAGGCTGGTCCTCACCGCCCTTTTTCTTTGCGGGTTCCACAATAGTATTGTGGTAGGACTCAATGTCGCGCACCTGCTCCGCTTCGAGGATGTTATAGCGGCGTTCCATTTCTTTTGCTGCCCATTTGAGCGACATGATTGCTTTCTTTGGATCGGTGATGACCGGCGTGAGAAGGTGGGGAATGCCGTTATACATGGTGAGCTCAACGCGCTTCGGGTCAATCATGATACAGCGCATTTGGTTGGGGCCATTGCGATAGAGAAGGGAAGCAATGAGTGCGTGAATTGCAACTGATTTTCCAGACCCGGTAGCACCCGCGACAAGCGCGTGTGGCATCTTGGCGATGTTTACATAGTGTGGCGTGCCGGTAATGTCGCGACCAAGCGCGGCAAGAAGCGGTTTCTTGCTCGAGGTCCATTCAGGGGAGGAAAGAACGCCGCCGAGACCAACCATGGCTTTGGTAGTGTTTGGCACCTCGATACCCACCAAGGACTTTCCTGGAATTGGTGCCTCGATACGTACCGGATGTGCCGCAAGCGCAAGCTCGAGATTGCTTACGAGAGAAATGATTTTTGAAAGACGCACGCCCTCGGCAGGTTTTACGGCGTAACGGGTGACGGTGGGACCTACCGATACCTCGTCCATTTCTACGTTGATACCGAAGTTTTGGAAGGTGCGCTTAATGATGTTTGCATTTGCTTTGATGTCGCCTACGCCCGGCTTGCCTTTGTCTTCGCCAAGCAGAGAAAGAGGGGGCGGGTCATATTCTGCGTCAAAGGCAGCAATACTCTCGCTGCTCCCCTCGTGGGTACGGTTGAACATCGTAATGACTGGATCTTTCGAGGGGGGTACGGGCACCTCCTCGCTCTCAATTTTCTGTACGTCTTTATACGAGTCATATTCTTCAGGAGCTTCTCTGACAGCGGCATCTCGGTACTCATCACTTTCTTCGGAGACATGCTCATTTCTAGTGCTGCGCAGACCACGGATTTTCTCCCAAAGGCTGCTCACACCGCGCGCGACGATTTCAAGGAGTGTCTCAATGTCGCTCACAATTGCAAAGCCCATGGTAAAAAGGGCTACCAGAAGAACACCGGCACCCCAAAAACCAAAGAAGGAACTAAGTTGGCTCCCGACAAAGGTACCGGCGATTCCGCCAAACTGGGCACCCGGAAAAAGTCCTGCGAAGGCGAGTACTGCAGCAAGCATAAGGACGACGCCGGAGGTTACAAGGGGCGCCATCACCGGGCGTCCAAATCCGGCATAGAGTCCGACAAGGATAACTACGATAGGTAGCAAAAAAGCGCCGAGACCGACTCCTGTATAGGCGAGTGTAAAAGCAGTCCCGCCAAGCGGACCTGCAGCGCCAACCGCGCCAAGACCAAGGATTACACCACCGGCAACAAGTACGATCGCAGAAGCATAGCGAATAATGTCGTCATACAGCTCAACCTCAGCTTCTTTGCGTACCGGCTGTCGGTGCTTATTAGTCTTTTTGCGTGCCATGAATGCCCCCATTGTATCATTCGATTTCTTAGCACGCGCATCCTGTCGTAACCAATACCAGATTTTCGAATCGTTTGAAGTCACCCCGATGCTGGCACCAGTTGTAAAAGACCTCATGCGCCGCTTCCTGTAAAAACGAAAACCTTGCGCCCAGACTTCATGGCCGTATACTGTCCTATAAGAGATATAAAAGACTCATGGAAAATAAAGGACAAACAAATGAGATTCGAACACTCCCACTAAGAGACAGGGATGCTCATTCTGATGATTTTGTCTTAGAAAAAAACATATTCTCCAACATTTTTGAAAAAGACATACGTAGGGTTTTCATCTACAAAAAGGCAGAACGGCTCGCAAAAGCGATTCATCTCATCACGCCTGCTTTTGCGTCCACGGTGTCTTTAAGAAATCGTCTGGACGCCATTGCCGTTGGCATTGTGGATGCCGCAACACTCTCCGGAAGTGCTTCGAGGGATGCCATGGGCAGGGAGCTTCTCGCGCTCTCAAGCGTGCTCGGGATTGCGCGAACCGGAGGGCTTCTTTCGGGAATGAATGCAGATCTCATCGCCCGAGAAGCACACCTTCTATTACAGGAAGTCGCAGCGTATGAAGAGCCGCGACTTTTTCTTGATGATGCGCCATCGCTTGCAGAAATTGCGCGAGAAGCAGGGAAGTATGGCGTGGTACGAGCAGGGTCGTCTGAAGGAGCATCCGCGCGTCCGAAGACGCCCACAAATAAAGGACAATCTAAAAGACACATAAAGGACACTGAGCAGGTGTCGCACGTATCACACCGTCGCGATGCAATTTTGAATATACTAAGCACCAAAGGCCCATCTTCTATAAAGGATATCTCTACCGTTATTCGGGAGGTGAGCGAAAAGACAATTCAACGGGAATTGGTTGCCCTAGTAGAAGAGGGAATTGTTGAGAAAAAAGGAGAACGACGCTGGAGTGTGTATACCATTATATAGTCTTTTCACGCATTCAAAAGACTCAAAATGGCTTTGACTTTAATGGGTAACTCTGCTACTGTACGTGGGTGGTAGTGACTCAGGGATAGTGAATTTACGAAAGACCGGCAACGGTCTATTTCGTATTTTCTCTAATCTCTAAGCCATTGTTATCCACACGCGATTACACGGCGTAAAGCTTGCATTCCGTATATACTATTTATTAGTCCCTGCGGAGTGACTTCTACACCGTGTGGGCGGGTACTTTGATAAAAAAATAGCGGCCCTGAAAAGCCGACGAGCTCTGAATAAAAACCAGAGTTCTACAACCCTTACCAACTAACCCATGCCGTGCAGGTCGATACCGCACGGTGTGGGGTAGTGTGAAAGTGCGTGTGCTTCATTCTCTCGCATGTGTGAGCAATCACACGGCAATTACAAAGTTCAACAAAAATTATGTATCGCCTCACACCTTAGCTGACGTGGTGCATAATTTTCATCACTTATACAACAATGAAAACGGTAACTTCAAAAGCAATCGCGAAGGTTGCAGCAGTGGCTACTGGACTTGCACTCGCTTCGTCGATGCTCTCGCTTGCGCCTATGGCGCACGCAGCGGCATTGTCTGACGCACAGGTTCAGTCAATCCTCTCGCTTCTTTCTTCGTTCGGTGCAGACGCATCGACGATCGCAAACGTACAGGCTTCCCTCACGGGCGGCACACCTACCTCGACAGGCTCTGGCTCAGTTTCCTCATCATGCTCCTTTACGGGCGACCTTACGGTTGGCTCAAAGGGTGCAGAGGTAACCTGCCTCCAGAATGCACTTATCGCGGCTGGCTATTCGATTCCTGCAGGCGCAACGGGCTACTTCGGTTCCCAGACTGTTGCCGCAGTTAGCGCATGGCAGAAGGCAGCTGGAGTTTCTCCAGCAGCCGGCTACTTCGGCTCGATCTCGCGCGCAGCCTTCAAGCTCGGTTCGTCCACCGGTTCAACCGGTTCAACCGGCGGCACAGGCTCAACGGGTCCTTCAGCTGGTACGGGTACTGGCCTCAAGGTCAGCGTCTCGGCAACTTCGCCTAATGGTTCGGCTCTCGTAGCTGGTCAGGGCATCGGTAATCTTGGTGAATTCACATTCGCTAACCCAACCGCTTCTCCAATCAACGTTACGGGTCTTACCTTCAATCGCATCGGCGTTTCAAACGACGAGACGATGACGAACGTATACCTCTACAATGCCGGCAAGCGTCTTACCGACTCTGCAGGTATTTCGGGCGGACAGTTCTCGTACAGCGATGCCAGCGGAATCTTCACGGTTCCAGCAGGCATGACGTACACTGTTGCTGTTCGTTCAGACATCAAGATCAACACGGCAGGTCAGCAGATTGGTGTTTCGCTCGTAGCAGTCTCTTCGACTGGTACGCTTGACTCATCGGTTAGCTTCCCAGTCAGTGGCGGCCTCCAGGCTATCTCGTCGGCAACGCTTGCATCGGTGAACTTCACCAATGCAAACGCAACGCCTTCGGCTAACACCACACTGAGTGCACAGAATGACTACCCACTTTGGCAGAATAGCGTGTCTATTTCGTCAAACCCGGTAAAACTTTCGTCGCTTAAGTTCACGAACCTCGGTTCGGTCAATGCTTCGGATGTCGTAAACCTCCGCCTCTACATCGATGGTGTACAGGTTGGTCCTACGGTAGCTTCGCTTGCAGCTGATCGTTCGGTCACTTTTGACCTTACGTCTGCTCCAGCAGCACTGACGACTTCGAGTCACGTAGTTAAGGTGCTCGGTAACGTTCTTTCGGCTGGCGCATCGCGTACCATTCAGCTTTCGGTGCAGCGCTCAGCCGATGCAATGTTCATCGACCAACAGCTTAACCAGCCGGTTACTCCTCTCACTGCTTCGAATCCATTTGCAGCCGTTAAGACGGGCGTAATTGAGATTCAGTCGGCTCAAGGCGGCGTGTCGGTCTCACGTGCAGCAGCCTCCCCAACGCAGGCAGTTGCAGTCGCAGCTTCCAGCGTGAAGTGGGCATCGTTTGACATGCTTGCCTCTGGCGAGGATGTTAAAGTCCAAGACCTCTACGTCTACGCTGACACTTCGTCATCTAACTTAGGTCTCGACAACGGTAAGATCTACGTAAACGGTGTTCAGGTCGGATCGACCAAAGACATCGTGGAGGGTGCTGGTGACTCTGTAGCGTACGGTTCGGCAACGGACTTCTCGCTCGGCTCATCGCTTATCCTTCCTGCAGGTCAGACCACGACGATTGATGTCTATGCAGACGCAAAGACTTCAACTTCGGTAAACCTCGCAAACAACGAAACCGTAACGATCTACCTCTCGGCTGGCTCATCAAACGGCCAGGGTCAGGCTTCGTACACTTCGGTAAACGTTCCTTCTGCGAACACTTCGGGTAACACAGTCACTGTTTCAACTTCGTCGCTTACCGCAACGAAGTACAGTGGTTATGGTGACCAGACAGTTGTTGCAGGTGCAAACAACGCCAAGCTTGGCGCCTTCACCCTCTCAACCGGTTCTACGGAAGGCGTAACGGTTAACACAATCACCCTTACTTCGGTGTCCGCACTATCTTCAACGGTGACTAATCTCACCCTTAAGGATGAGTCGACCGGTAACATGATTGGTTCAATCATTACGACCCCATCTACGAACAACTCGTACGCAGTAAACTTCTCGATTCCGGTATCTTCTACGAAGACTATTGGTATCTACGGAAACGTTCTCTCGGGTGCAAACTCAGGAACTATCAAGTTCACGGTTACAACGAGCACAACCGGTACGGGTGACTCAACCAACCAGACGTCTTCTGTAGCTTCAGATGCTCCTCTCCAGGCGATCTCTCTTGGTACTGGTACCCTTACGGTTACTCGTGGAGCAGGGGACCCAGTAAGCAACAACGTTCTTGCTGGTGCATCATCGGTTTCGGTTGGCCAGTTCTCGTTCTCCGCTGCGAACTCTTCGTACACGGTGAACGACCTTGCTATCTTGATTCCAAACGGTGCGGCAACTTCGGTTACAAACGTGACGGTTTCCTACAAGGACCTAAACGGTGCACCCAAGACTGCAACCCAGGCACTCGCAGTTGACGCTACAAAGGCATTTGCAACTGCAACCTTCAAAGGTCTCGGTATGTACGTCCCTACGAACGACTCTGCAAACATCGATGTGATGGTTGGTACGCCAACGATTGCATCAGGTGCAGTATCTGGCGCGGCTATCAACGTAACGCTAGTTGCGAAGGGTGCAGGTATCTTCCTCGCACAGAACAGTGCAGGAAGCACAATCACTCAGGTAACTGCCGGCGATACGAGCATAGCTTCGAACGGTATGTTCTACGTTCGCAAGTCGATTCCTACCTTCGCAATGCTTTCAAGCAACGCGTCGGCTCCTTCAAGCCCACTCTACCGCTTCAGCATCACTGCTGATCCAGCAGGTCCGGTTGAATGGACGAAGCTCAAGTTCAGTGTAGCGACATCAACGGCAACGTTGACGGGTGTCTACCTCACGGACGAGGCTTCAGGAACCAACCTGCTCGACAACTCGGCCACATCTGCTTCTACGACGGCTACAGACATCACTGTTGACCTCACGAAGAACGCAACGCAGCCTAAGTATCAGCAGATTGCTGCTGGTGCAACCAAGACCTACGACCTCTTCGGTACAGTCGCTGGTTTCACCACAGGCTCGACGCTTACCATCTCGCTTGCGTCTGACAGTGGTCCAACCACAAACGCCGCAGCGGCTTCAGTCTCAGGTTCAGTAGTATGGTCTGATCGCGCAGCGACCAGCCACACTATCGACACCACTGACTGGACGAACGGTTACCTCTTGAAGAACTTCACGACAAACTCAGTAACCTACTCTAAGTAGTCAACTGACCTAACGTGAGTTCCTAAAAAGGAACTACTGTGTAAGTCCGACTTACACAGCCAGCTAGGAATTTGGCCTAGCATCACAAACCCCGCTTCGGCGGGGTTTGTGCGTTTATAGCAATCATCATGCCATCTGTGTAAGTCGGACTTACACAACCGGCCAGGAGCTATTCCTCGCTCGGCAAAACCTAAAAGGTTAGGCGCGCAAAAACCACCCTCACGGGTGGTTTTTGCGTTTGTAGCAACCATCACGGCATATTGTGTAAGTCCGACTTACACAGCCAGCTAAATTTGTGTAAGTCCGACTTACACAAGAGTGTCGCATGCACCGGGTCTCGTCGCGGCACAAAAAATCTCTGTGTAAGTCGGACTTACACAGAGATTTTGGGTTACAATGTGTACATGAGGGTCGAACCGCATGGTGTTGGATCGATAGTACATGTTATCCAGAGAGGCTCTCATGGAATAGACATTGTCCGAGACCTGCACGACAAGGAAAACTTTAAGCGCTCATTATTTTATATTAACGACGTGCACACTGATCCAAACTGGCGTCGCGAGACAGGGAGCCTCCCTATGTTTGAGCGACCACAATCTTGGCCGGAGCGTGAGCCTTTGGTCGAGGTCCTCGCGTGGACGCTTCTTTCTAACCACTACCATCTTTTGCTTCGTGAAATTTCCGAGGGTGGAATAGCCAAATTCATGCAACGCCTGAATGGAAGTATGTCCGTCGCTTTTAACAAAAAGTACCACGAGAGAGGAAGTCTCTTCCAGGGAGGGTATCGAGGCAAGGCGGTAGCAGACGATGCCCACCTTGCGTACCTCATGTTTTATCTTCTGGTGAAGAACGTTTTAAATATGTATCCAGGAGGACTAGCGGCTGCCTCTACTGATTTTGATAAAGCATGGAAATGGGCAACACAATACCAGTACTCAAGTTTTCGAGAGTGCATAACAGGAATAAGTCTACCGATAAGCGCCGAAGGGAATCTTCTAGCAAAAGGATTTATTGGTATAGGCGATTCGTATAAACAAGAGGCAAAAGAGCTCCTTGCTTTCCATCAAGAAACTCTAGGAAACGAGTTTGGAGACATAATGTTAGAGCCTTGGTAAGAGCTCTACGTGCCCAGCTACATCTTGTGTAAGTCGGACTTACACAAGCAGGGGAGTGTTTGGTATGTGGTATTCTCTTAGCATATGATAATGTCAAAAAAGCGTTTAATTGGTGCGGCAGCGGTTCTTGTAGCCGTGGTGTTTGTGGGGGCGGGGATTTGGTACTACCAGACTCGCGTGCAAGTAGTTTCGTTCCCCGTTCACAAAGGAGAAATCATTTCCTCATGGAACTTTAAAGGTGCTTATTCAGGAAACGACACGCTTATCATGCAAGCTAATGCTGATATCGCAAAACTCACTGCACTTCTTGGGAAAGGGGAGTACGACGACTATGACCTCCGCATCGGAATAGGAAACGATTATGGACTCATAGGTAACGGAGCAAAGGCGTATGAACAGTACAACTTCGCCGTGCAAATTCATCCGGAAAAAGGTTTGGCGTATGCCAACATAGGAAACCTCTTTAACCAACTCGGCGCGTACGAAAGTGCCGCTGACGCATACGCAAAAGCCGTTGCGGTTGAAGGGGGTACGCTTGAATATCACAAAGAGCGTCTCAATTACCTCACACGCCAGTTCTCAACTGACAGCGCACGTATCCTTGCAGCATTCACAGACGCAAGCGCTCAGTTTGGTGACGTTGCCGAAATCCTCTTTATCGAAGCGCAGTGGCTCACCGAGCAAGGGAAGTATGAGCAGGCGATAGCGGCTTGGGAGCGCGCAAAACTTATTTCCCCACCAGGACGCGACACCTCAGCGATTGATACAGAAATAGCGCGTCTTCAAAAGAAACTATGATCCAGGTCGTGCGGACAGCTCGAAAAGTTCTCCCATGGTTACTGCTCGCGCCGGTGCTCCTACCACTGGTAGTGGCGGGGGGTCTCATGTATCCATACCTGGTTTTTAAAACACTTTCGTTTTACGCAGTAGGACTTTTAACCCTTGCCGTGCTCATCGTGGTAGTTAGTGGTGGGGAAGCGGTCTACTGGCGGCGACTACAGGCAAAACGAACGTGGATTCCAGCAGCCCTCCTCGCGTTTGCGTATGGTGCCTCGCTTTTTGGTATCGATTTTTATCGAAGCTTTTGGTCCATTTACGCGCGCGGCGACGGACTCCTCATGCTTACTCTTTCCGTGACGAGCTTCTACGGTATTTTACTCATTGCAGATAAACACTTTCTTCCACGCTTGCTTCGTGCGGTAACTGCTATTGGCAGTATTGTTGCTTTATACGGCATTGGTGAGTGGCTCTTTGAAGGCGGTCGTATCGGAAGTCTGATTGGTAATGCCGCCTTTTTCGCCGGGTATCTCGGTATCGCGTTTTTTGCGGCACTTTCTACCGCGCGTTTGTCACAGGGTACGGCGAGAACAGCTTCGTATGTTGGTGCGGGGTTCATGCTTGTTGCCATCATGCTCACGGCAACGCGCGGAACAATTCTTGCACTTGCGGTTACCTTTGTGGTATGGCTTTGCGTGCTTGCAGTCACGCGTCGTGGCGCAGTCCGCCGACGCGCAGGAGGAGTGCTCCTCATGCTTCTTGTGCTTGGAGCCGGATTCATGATGTTTCGTGATTCACTTGCTCAGTCATCAATCCAGCCTATCGCGCGTTTTGCACAAATTAGTACCAACGATCCGGACGTCGCGAGCCGCCTATTTATATGGAAGAACATGGTGGGGGAGATAGCGAAGAGCCCATTTTTTGGGTATGGCGCTGAGCACATCGATTATCTTTTTAATCGTTTCTATGATCCATCGGTCATTAGCGAGGAATGGTTTGATCGCGCGCACAACGCCTTCTTTGACTATGCTGCACAGTACGGCATGGGAGGCCTTCTTCTGTATGTTGCGCTCATTGGTCTTTTTGGTTGGACTGCCTATCGCGTTTCAAAGAAAAATGAAGCATACCGCCCACTCATATATGCAGCACTTGTCTATGCTGCACAAAACTTCTTTGTATTCGACACGGTAACTACGTGGTGGCTGGTGCTTGCACTCATTGCTGCCCTTCTTGCTCTTGCGGATGATTCACCGGAAGCGCCATTGCTGAACCATTCGTATGTATATGCAGGAGGTGTTGTCGGGGTGGTATTTGTGGCGGCAATTATTCCCGCAACAGTGTTACCGTTTATGGCAAACCACGATTTATTTGTAGCATATCGCTATCAGCTTGTAGACGTAGACAAAGCAAATGCGGCACTCACTGCTGGAGAAAAACTTCGTACGTATGGATCACTCGAATACGGGTATCAGGTTTACGATATGTATGTCGGTGTTCAGAGTAAAAAACTGACCGGTGCTGCGCGCGTTGCCGCCTATGAAAAGGCAACGGAAATCCTTTCCGCAAACTATACTCGGTTTTCTTATGATGCGCGGACTGCGCTCTACTATGCGCACGTGCTCGACCTTGCACCACCCGAGCGACCCTCTGATCCTGAACTGGAAAAGCGGGTACTTGCGCGTGCAGAGGCACTTTCTCCAAAACGCTACCAATCTTGGTATATTCTTGCGAATCTCTATCTTGCAGAAGCAAAAAATCTCCCTGTAGGTTCTCCCGCACAAGAACAAGCGTATAGTCGCGCAGTGGAGGTGCTCGTAAATTATTCGAAGCTCGTACCAAGGCTCTCTGAACCACACTTTGTGCTCGCTGAGCTATACCGAGCACTTGGAAACATGAGCAAGAGCTCCGAAGAGGCGGCGCTGGGAAAGCAGACCTATACACCAAATAGAGAGACAGCGCGCCGTGCAGCGGGGTACTATGAGAATGTAGAGAACTGGAATGACGCCGCATACTTTCTTGAGCAAGTGCTTGCGAGTGACCCTGCCGACGTGAATATCGAATATGATCTTGCCAAAGTTCGTTTCCTTGCGGGAGACAAAGCCGGTTCATTGGAAGTGGTAATGCATTTGCGAGAGACAAACCCAGACATTCTCAAGACGGATCAAAACTTCCTTACTGCAATTACTGCCTATGAGGCCCGTTAAAAACAATCCTGCGCAACCATGAATACGTCACGATCCGGCAAGTCTTTCTTTAAAAAACTTTCCAATAATCAAACCTGGATGCCATTTTTTATCGAGTTTATTAAATTTGCCACAGGCTTTGCTGTTATCATTGCCACCTCCTTGTTTGTGCTAAGTGTCGCCAGTGCCGGTTAAATAAAGGATCTTCTTGCGGACGGGTCAGCGTTCTGGTACTGTGCTGTTTGTACGGACCGAAGACCGTCGCGAGCTAGAGATAGCTTTAATCATGCGACGCAGGGAGTATTCGTAGGCGCTTTGCGCGTACGGGTCGAATTCTCCATCGGTCCCCATACGGGGACCTGTTCGTTTCTGTACAAAAATACACAATGGCAATCACTAAACAAAAAAAAGTAGAAATCACAAAGCGACTTCGCGAAATCATTACGGAGGCAAACTCGCTTGTCTTTGTGCACTTCACGAAACTTACTGTTGCCCAGACCGCAAAACTCCGTAAGGAGCTTTCGGGGGAAGCTGTAGGGTATCTCGTTGCGAAGAAGACTCTTCTCAGGCGCGCGCTCGCTGAAAAAGGTATTGCTGGCACCATGCCGGAGATGCCGGGCGAAATAGCGCTGGTATGGAGCAAAGACGACGCAACGGCAGCTGCACGTGGTATTTATGAGGCCGGCAGAAAGCACAAGGGTTCACTCACGATTGAAGGGGGTGTGTTTGAGGATGCGTTTAAGGATGCTGCAGGCATGCTTGCAATCGCAACCATTCCACCGGTTCCAGTTTTGCGTGGTATGTTCGTCAACGTTATTAATTCGCCGATCCAGTCTTTGGTTATTGCGCTTGATGCAATTGCCAAAAAGAAGGCGGCCTAACCTATATTCCTATGTCTGAAGAAGAAAAGAATGCAGCTGCGGAAGTGGCACCTGAAGCAGCTCCGGCTGAGGTTCCTGCGGCGGCTCCTGAAGTTGAAGTAGAAGTTCCTGCTAAGTTCAAGAAGCTTGTAGAGGAAATTGAGACCATGTCAGTTCTCGAGCTCTCTGAGCTTGTAAAGGTTTTTGAGAAGAAATTTGGCGTATCAGCTGCTGCGGTTGCGGTTGCTGGTCCTGCAGTTGCAGGTGCTGCTGTTGAGGAGGGCAAGTCCACTATGGACGTTGAGCTCACGGACGCAGGCGCAACAAAGATTGCTGTCATTAAGGTTGTGAAGGAAGTCCTTGCACTTGGTCTCAAGGAGGCTAAGGATTTGGTCGATGGAGTACCATCAATGATCAAGCAGGGCATGAAGAAAGAGGAGGCCGAGGAGCTCGCAAAGAAGCTCACGGATGCAGGTGCGAAGGTAACCTTGAAGTAATCTTCAAGAGCTATCCCCGAATGGGGGTAACCTTGAAGTAATCTTCAAGAGCTATCCCCGAATGGGGAAACGCTCAAATCAGCACTACTTTTTGCAAAAAGACAGGCGGCGCCATGGCGCCGCCTGTCTTTTTGCATTTTCTGTCCGGCGCACGTACACTCGAAAGGCATGGATCCCGTTAGAAATCGCGGACACAAAAACACCAACATTGCTTTTGGGGGTCTTTTTATAAATACTAACCGGATAGGGTGTGACGTGGTATCTACTACGTCCGCGTCCTATTTCTAACGGGATGGAACCGCTCGCAAAACTCATAGGGTCCCCAGGACGCCTCAAACTACTTCGCCTTTTTCTGTTTAACCAGGATGCAGCATTTACGCTTGCTGAGGCCGGGGAACGTGCAAAACTTACACGCGAGGTGACTCGTGATGAGTGCGCGATTCTCGTCGCTTCAGGAGTCATACGCAAGAAGGGGACAGGAGTGAAGGCTAAGTACCAGACTGATAAACGATTTGAATATTTTGGAGCACTCGATACATTCATTCGCACCACTACCGCCGTTCAGCCAGCGACAGTACTCGCGCTCGTTAAAAAAGCAGGCACACTTCGTCTCTTGGTACTTTCTGGGATTTTTACGGGAAGTATTGAACCTCAAATAGATTTGCTTGTTGTCGGAGACAATCTCGACGAACGCGCTCTTGCTCGTGCAGTGCACGTCATTGAAGCAGAGCTTGGCAGAGAAGTTCGCTATGCTTCGTTCTCAACTGAGGACTTCCGCTACCGCCGCGGTGTCTATGACCGCCTTATTCGGGATGTTTTGGACTATCCACACCAAGTGGTCTTTGACCGCATCGGTCTCTAGAAATTGGTACACTAGGGGGTAGGTACCCGCTCTAGTTTATAGCGGGCTTTAACCGTCTAACCGCTTACTTCATTATCTATGGTTTTCACTACATGGGCAGATGTGCTTAATCAATCCTTCCAGAGTCTTTTCTATGGACTGGTTGCATTTATCCCCAATTTGGTTGTCGCAGTCGTTATATTCATTGTTGGTTGGCTCATTGGTGTGGGTGTCGGTCGCGTCGTGGCGCAGGTCGTTAGTTCGCTTCGCGTTGATCAGGCGCTTAAGTCAGCAGGCGTAGAGCGTGTGCTTTCGCGCGCTGGTTTTGAACTCTCTTCGGGTAAATTCCTCGGATTTCTTGTGAAGTGGTTCTTCGTTATTGTCTTCCTCGTGGCGGCACTCGACGTGCTCCATCTTTCCGCGGTGAATCTTTTCATTCGTGAAGTGGTGCTCGGATATCTTCCACAGGTTATTGTGGCGGTACTTATTCTTCTTGTAGCCGCAGTAGTCGCTGAAGCTGCAGAGCGTATCGTAGTTGGTTCGGCAAAGGCAGCCATGCTGCACTCGTCAGCCTTTCTTGGGAAAGTCGCGAGGTACTCGATTTGGGTATTTGCGATTCTCGCAGCGCTTGATCAGCTTGCGGTAGCTCCTGCCTTTGTGCAGACCCTCTTTACGGGCATCGTCATTGCAATTTCACTTGCAGTCGGTCTTGCTTTTGGTCTTGGGGGACAGACTGCTGCCGGTCGCTGGATCGAAGAAATTCGTTCAGAAATAAAGTAGTAATTGCCTGCAAAAGGTATCAAAAAACACCGGGATTTCCCGGTGTTTTTTGTATATGGAGCCACCAGGGAACGGGTATCAAAATGTGTTGACAGCGTCCCCTCGCTCAGATACACTGCTTTTACGTGTTTACGAAGCGAAAGACCAACAATCTACTGAGGCGAAACGGCTGAAAGGCCACCGCACGCATGTAAATGCGCTCGGATCCGCCCCAGGGCGGTTCTTTCGTTTTTGGGGAGACACGGGAGTCTTTGACACACGAATATGCATTAGGTAATTGACACTCGTCTTTGTAAGGGACGGGTGGCAATAGTGTGAAAGAAATGATTGTGGTTTTCAGGTCTCCGTACGAGAGACATGAAGAGTACATGGTGGATGCCTTGGCTTAGGATGGCGATGAAGGACGCGACTAATCTGCGATAAGCTTCGGGGAGGCGATTTGTAGCCTTTGATCCGGAGATTTCCGAATGGGGAAACCCTCCAGCTTGAACTGGAATCCGCGGGGTAACGCCTGCGCGAAGCGAACTCAGGGAAGTGAAACATCTCAGTACCTGAAGGAAAAGAGAACAATATGAGTTCCGTTCTCTTCAAGCATTATGTTTGTTTGAAGGGAACGGGGCTCGCGTGATACCCCTAGTAGCGGCGAGCGAAAAGGGAAAAGCCCAAACCGACATCTTCGGGTGTCGGGGTTGTAAGATATGAGCGCACTACTTGTAGTGGAAGAGTTACAAACTGTCTTTATAGTTGAAGCTGCTGGGAAGTAGCGCCCTAGAGGGTAATGGCCCCGTAAACGAAATAAACGACAACTCTTGCTCATACTCTTGAGTAGCTCGAGACACGAATAGCTCGAGTGAATCTGCCGGAACTAACCGGTAAGGCTAAATACATCCTACGACCGATAGTGAACTAGTACCGTGAGGGAAAGGTGAAAAGAACCCCGAGAGGGGAGTGAAATAGAACTGAAACCATGTACTTACAAAGGGTGGGAACGGGTCACTCGTAAGAGTGTCACCGCGACCGCGTGCCTATTGAAGAATGAGCCGGCGAGTGTGTGTATGTTGCTTAGCTAAGCCCTTCCGGGGCGGAGCTGCAGGGAAACCGAGCGTTAATAGCGCATTCGTAGCATACATACGACCCGAAGCCAGGTGAGCTTGCCATGAGCAGGGTGAAGTTTGTCGAAAGACAGATGGAGGCCCGAACCCATAGGTCGTACAACGCCTTGGGATGACTTGTGGTAAGGAGTGAAAAGCTAATCGAACCTGGGAATAGCTGGTTCTCTCCGAAACAGCTTTTGGGTTGGCGTCGCAATATCGTGCTACTGGGGGTAGAGCACTGGAAGGGACCAACAGGGAGAAATCTCGTGGTTCCTATCAAACTCCGAATACCGGTAGCCCGTGCGGCAGTTAGACGGTGGGGGCGAAGCTCCACGCGTCGAGAGGGGAAGAGCCCAGATCGCAAGTTAAGGCCCCAAAATCTATGCTCAGTACATCACAAGGAAGTGAGGATCCTTCGACAATGAGGATGTTGGCTTAGAAGCAGCCACCATTTAAAGAAAGCGTAACAGCTCACTCATCGAGGGTCCTTGCGCCGAAGATGATCGGGGTTAAGCATAGTGCCGAAACTGCGGGTTTGTGTCCTTCAGAAGGATGCAAGCGGTAGGAGAGCGTTCCGTTCTGCGATGAAGGTAAAGGGGTAACCCATGCTGGAGCGTACGGAAGTGAGAATGCCGGTACAAGTAACCACAATGCGGGTGAGAACCCCGCACATCGAAAGACCGAGGTTTCCAGAGCCATGGTGATCAGCTCTGGGTTAGTCGGGCCTAAGGGGATGGCGAGAGCCGCACCCGATGGACACACGGTTAATATTCCGTGACCGTTTGCATGGGCGATGGAGTGACGGATTGCTGTATTTATTGCCGGTTATTGGATTCCGGTTAGTTGCATGAGGACGTGTCCTAGGGAAATCCGGGATGCACTAGTCCGAGTGCCGCTACAATTTTCTCCTACGGGGGGAGAGAGAATAGAGAGCGCGGTTTCAAGAAAACCTTCTAAGCTTAACCATGTAGACGACCGTACCGCAAACCGACACAGGTGGTCAGGGCGAGTAGCCCAAGATGAACGAGTGAGATGTCCTCAAGGAACTCGGCAAAAAAGCGGCCGTAAGTTAGCGATAAGGCCTGCCGCCCGCAAGGGCGGCCGCAGTGAATGTGTCCCTGCCAACTGTTTACCAAAAACACAGCTCCCTGCGAACTCGTAAGAGGATGTATAGGGGGTGACACCTGACCAATGCCGGAAGGTCAACCACGGTCGGTCTCATACTTCGGTGTGAGGCTGGGCTGTGTAAGCCCCGGTGAATGTCGGCGATAACTATAATCGTTAACCGTTAAGGTTGGGCGATTGTAAAATCCGACCATATGCTGGAACAACTGTCCCCACCAAAAGGGGTGAAGTATCCGACGCTACCGAGTAGGTAACAATGCGTTCGGTGCAGTCAATCAGCAGGAAAGATCGATGTTCGTCTCACATAACAAAAATGGTAATGAGACTGAACAACTCGGCTGATGTCATGAACTACTTTCGTGGCAAACGACATCAGCGCAACTACTATGTCGCTGGATTTGTGGATGGAGAGGGAAGTTTCTCGGTATCGATAGTCAGACACCCAACCCAAAAGTTTGGATGGATGATTAACCCCTGTTTTCAGGTCTATCAACACGAGCAGCACCGTGAGGTGCTCGAACTCATGAAGGAGACCTTCGGCACAGGTTCGATATACCGAAAATCCGGAACGCATCCGGTCCTCAATTTCAGCATAGATTCAAGACGCTCTATCGTTGAGCGAGTTATACCGTTTTTTGAACGGTATCCGCTCCTCGTAAAAGCCGAGACGTTTGCAATCTTCAAGGAGATTGTGAATGCAATGGAAAAGAGAGAGCACTGGACGAAAGACGGGTTCATCAGAATTGCGAAACTCGCGTATTCGATGAATCAGCAAGGGAAAGGCCGCAAGCATACTCTTCAAGAGATACTTGCGACATTGCCTAATTAGTAATTGAACATCGGTATCCTCAGAGACTTTACGTCGGACTCGTTTGAGACACGAGATGATAAAGTCCAGCCCTCCGGGCGATCGGAGGGAAGAAAGTGCCTAAGGTTCCGGGTTTGAGCTTCGGCTCGAATCCGGAAGGACTGGGACGGTTATAGGGTAAACAGATACGCACCAAGTTACCTTTATATGGAGCAATCTATATATTGTCCAACGATGACTCCGAGAGGCCATACGTCATAGGCCCATGAGTTATACAAATTCGAAAAGAGAGCGTAGTAATACGTCATTCGTCGAACGCGTTTTTCTCAGGGGCAAAGATATGGTCCTTCGCGTGCTAAAAGGAAACGAAGAGCGCAATTCCTTGTCGGGTAAGGAAGATGCCCGTCTCGGGAGTGATCCCGAGAGCAAAATCGGCTATATCGGTGAAGTCCTCGCTGGAGCGCTACACAAAGGATGGCGCAGAGAAAGCAGGAGAATACCGAGGGAAGTCGTTTATTGCGCTTTACTACAAAGCGCAATGAATTGACCCCGTATCGACTTTGGTCGCCGCAGTCCAGTGGCGACCAGGATGGTGCTATCATGTAGCAATACGATGGTACGCCATAATACGCCGACGCTGAAGACGAACGCGCGAGATGTTTATGAGTATATTTTCGGCTTTGTGGACGGAGAAGGATGCTTTTCAGTATCTTTTTCCAAGCGTGATAAGTTCTTGATTGGTTGGGAAACAAAACCAAGTTTTTGCGTGGCGCAAAACCACGATAGAGCCGAAGTATTGTTTCTCATGCAAGAAAAGTTTGAGTGTGGATTCATGAGACGGGACGCAAAAGATAGGACTTTGAAATACGAAGTTCGAAGCTTGGGCGACTTGCTCACTAAAGTGATTCCGCACTTTGAGCACTATCCGCTCATATCCGGCAAAGCAAATGACTTCGCGTTGTTCAAAGAAGTCTGCGTCCTAATGGATACAGGTAAGCATACGACTTTGGATGGCTTGGAAGAAATCACCCGACTCGCATTCAAAATGAATCCGAGCGGACTGAGGAAATATAAACGTCATGAAATTCTCGCCCGCGCTCGTCGACAGATGAAGATATAGTCAGTGCCCGCAGAAATGCGGGAAGAACATGAAATTCCGACGTGCACGAATGGTGTAATGAGTGGGGAACTGTCTCGAGGACTCGCTCGGTGAAAATGCACTTCCGGTGAAGATGCCGGATACCTGCAGTTAGACGAAAAGACCCCAGGAGCTTTACTACAGCTTCGTATTGGCAGTATGTGATACATGCGTAGCATAGGTGGGAGACTTTGAAGCGATGGTTTTGGCTGTCGTGGAGTCGTCAGTGAAATACCACTCTTGTCTTGTGTACTGTCTAACCCCAGCGGGATCCGCTGGGGGACCGTGCGTGGCGGGTAGTTTTGGTGGGGCGCTATCCTCCTAAAAAGTAACGGAGGAGTCTATTAAGGTTGGCTAGGCGCGAATGGAAACCGTGCCGATAGTGTAAGAGCACAAGCCAGCTTAACTGCGAGGGGTACATCCCAAGCAGATGCGAAAGCAGAGTCTAGTGAACCGATGGTACGCCTTAGATGCGGCCAGAGATTAACGGATATAAGTTACCCTGGGGATAACAGGCTAGTTCCGCCCAAGCGTCCATAGCGACGGCGGAGTTCGGCACCTCGATGTCGGCTCAACATAGCGCGGGGCTGGAGCAGGTCCCAAGCGTTTGGCTGTTCGCCAATTAAAATGTTACGCGAGCTGGGTTCAAACCGTGCAGCACCTCAATCGAAAGATTGGGACATTGCACGGTTTGAACCCCGAGGAAGAAACCTGTGTGGAGACGCAGGATGTGTTCCGTAAGGAACACAAAACAACGACAAATCACGGCGGTCGCGCGCAGGAATGCGCGCGAAAGAAATCAACTTATATCGGTAAAACCCGACTCCATGTGTATGGAAGGGCAATACCGAGGGAAGAGGTCAATACCTTTAGCGAGAATGTGCGCCAGAAAAGAAAGGCGCACATCCGTTGCATAAGTGTTCGCCGAGCATTCTTCTAAAGAAGAAGCCCGGCTCCCTTACCCGTAGAGACTGAATGTTGATTATCCGACTCTCAAGGTGAGAGGGATAAAGTTACAGTCCAATGCACGGCGTAAGCCGTGGAAAACATGCGTGAGACAGGTTGGTCTCCTATCTACTGCAGGCGTTGATTCTTGAGGAGGGTCGTCCCTAGTACGAGAGGACCGGGATGAACTGACCTCTGGTCTACCAGCTGTTCTGCCAAGAGCATTGCTGGGTAGCTATGTCGGGTTCCGATAACCGCTGAAAGCATATAAGCGGGAAACGGGCTCCAAGATAAGGAATCGTTATGAGACTCGTGGAAGATGACCACGTTGATAGGCTCTAGGTGGAAGTGCCGCGAGGCATGGAGCCGAGGAGTACTAATATGTCCAGTCTCTCGTGCGGAATTCTGAACGTCACAATCATTTTGTTTGCACATCCCGCCCGGTGGCGGGACAAGCCTAATGCATATTCTCTTTTAGAAAACGAATCCCAATTTGTTTTTTAGAGATATCGAATTTTTAGTTCTGGTGCTTCGGCGGCGGGGGTATACCCGTTCTCATTCCGAACACGGCAGTCAAGCCCGCCATCGGCGATGGTACTCACTGTTACAGGTGGGGAGAGTAGCTAGGCGCCAGAACTAAGGGTTCGATAGTGTGTTCTTTTCATACACCAAAAGAAAAACGCCAGGCATTTTGCCTGGCGTTTTTCTTTTTCTTGGAGACGAGTATACTGCAGGGATGGGATGGGCCGCACGAAGACGATTTTTCATATTTCTCGGTCTTGGTCTTCTTGGCGCCCTTATTTTCTTTGGAGCGTCCTTTTTTACCTTTCATCGCGCACCATCGTGTGTCGACAATATTCAAAATCAAGAGGAGCAGGGAGTTGATTGCGGGGGTTCCTGCCCTTATCTTTGCACAGCGCTTGAAGAGGAACCATCGGTACGATTCACGACTGCACTTGCGGGAGCACCAGGTCGCACCGACATAATTGCATACGTCGATAACAAGAACGCTCATGCTGCGGCACGCAATGTACCCTACGATATAAAGTTGTATGGCGCTGACCACCAGTTAGTACAAAACGTCACGGGCACCATTGATTTACCGGCGGGTGCAAGTGTTCCTGTGTTTGTGCCGGGTGTTTCTTCTGGCAATCAGCAGGTATCAGAGGCTTTTCTTACGATAGACCCAACCAATGTTCATTGGTACGCGACAGAGGATACCCGCACAGTACCTTCTGTAGGGAGTCCTGTGCTCTTTGGTACCACCGAAGCTCCTCGTATTCGTGCTACACTCACGAACCCAAGCACGACCCCGCTTAGAAATGTGCGTACGCTTATCCTTGTCTATAACCTCAAAGGAAACGTAATGGCTGCGTCTCAGACCATCGTCGCAACCATTCCTTCACAGAGTAGTGCTGACGCAGTGTTTACGTGGAACCAGCCATTTTCTGATTCAGTATCGAGCATTGAAGTTGTACCGATAATTCCATAAAGACATGAAGCGTTTTTTTTCCGAAGGACGTGGCGGGGTGGATCTCGCCCTTCTCTTGCCTGCTCTGACTTTGGCGCTCATGGGGATCCTTACGATGAGTACGTTTGGAGCTGGTTCATCGTTTGCACCGCGCCAGCTTATATTTATCGCAATTGGTGTCTTCGTATTTCTCGTACTTTCCCATATGGATTTACGGTTTATCCGGCGCACGCCCTTTATCATGGGCGCGTATCTTTTTTCATTATTTCTTCTTGCACTCGTGCTTGTCGTATCGAACCCTGTTATGGGAGCAAAAGCTTGGTTTTCGCTCGGTATCGTTTCGTTTCAGCCAGCTGATTTGGCAAAACTCACCATTATCGCGCTTCTTGCAAAATATCTTTCTCGACGACATGTTGAGATTGGAGACTTTCGACACATCATTGTTTCAGGTATGTACACGCTTGCGATCGTTTTGTTGGTGGTCGTGGAGCCTGATCTTGGTAACGCAATCATCTTTTCAACGCTTTGGCTTGCACTCATGCTTGTGTCGGGAATTTCAAAAAAACATCTCCTCGCACTGGGTCTTCTTGCACTCGTTTTTGGCACGATGCTGTGGTTTGGCGGTCTCAAGCCCTATCAGCGGACACGCATTATTTCATTCGTAAACCCAAGTAGTGATATGCTGGGCGCCGGCTATAATGCGTACCAGGCAAAAATTGCAGTAGGGAGCGGTGAACTGTTTGGAAAAGGCATTGGATACGGTACTCAATCAAAACTCAGGTTCCTCCCTGAGTACCAAACTGATTTCATTTTCGCCGCTTTTGCAGAGGAGTGGGGATTCTTTGGTATTTGTCTGCTCTTGACGCTGTACGGGCTTCTTTTTTGGCGTCTTATCGAAATAGCGCGTGTTGCAGGAACCAACTTCGATGCCTTTTTTACGCTCGGTGTCCTCGCGCTCCTCGTGGCGCACTTGGCAATTCATTCAGGAATCAGCTTGGGACTTTTGCCGGTAACGGGCACCACTATTCCGTTTATGAGTTCAGGTGGTTCGCATATTTTGCTCGAATTTTCTGCACTCGGGATAGTTGCGGCCCTTGCTCGAGAGCGCCGTGACGCACCCCGCGCAGAGGCAGGGGAGTACTTTGGCGGCTAAGTATAGGCGCGAAGAGTTTTCTCGCTCATCTCTTTTTCGGAGAAATCGTTCAGTACACGAGCATGGAGATTCTTTCCAAGTGTGTTGCGGCGCGCATCATCAGATAGAAGAGATATAAAAGCTCGTTCGAGATAATGAACACTTCCCGGAGGGATGAGGAGCCCCGTTTCGTTGTCGGTAATAAGCTCTGGAATGCCACCGGTGGTGCTGGCAATCACGGCGAGACCTGCCATGCCCGCTTCAAGGAGTGCAAAAGGAAATCCTTCTTTGAGTGAGGGCAATACAAAAATTTCACCGGCCGCGAGGTAGGTTTTCGCATCCGGAATGAATCCGAGAAAGAACACCCGATGTTCAATAGAAAGATCCTTTACGCGGGTTTTGAGTATCTCTTCTTGTTCGCCTGTACCGATGAGTACCAAGGATGTCATTGGGAACTCATGGGCAATCCGCGCAAAAGCTGCAATGGTTGTGGTAACAGACTTGTTTGGATGCAGTTCACTGGTACTTAGTATCCACGTACCGTCTTCCGGCAGCGTCGGCGCTTTTGTTATAAGTGCTGCGCGTGCATCTGCTTTTGAAAGAAGCGGAAACAGCGCGATGCCATTATGGATGAGCACCAGTTTCTTTCGGGAGAACCATACTGGTGCTGTCCGGTAATCATTATCAGAAACCACGATAATGCGGTGGCAGAGAGTTATCGTGAGCCACGAAAGGAACCATATACTAAGCCGTTTCATGACGCTAAGCGGTTCTCGGTGTGCCCAGCCATGTGCGGTGAAGACAATGTGTCGAACTCCTGCAATGCGTCCGGCAAGCGCGCCAAGTCCGCCAGCTTTCGAACTGTTGAGGTGCAGTACTCCGGGTCGCTCGCGGGCAATGACGCGGAGCAGCTCTGTAAATGCGTGCCACTCTCGAGAAATTGCTATGTTGCGCGCGAACGTTTCGAGAAAAATGGTTCGAATGCCCGCTTCCTCCAGTTTTTTTGCAAGTTCCCCTGTGGGAGCACCTGGCAGCCCGGTCCCACCGAACGCCACGACAACTTGTCTTCCTGAAGCCGCACTGTTTTTTGCAAGGGTGTAGACGTAGTGTTGCGCACCGCCCCAGTTGGATTTTGTAATGACGAGCAGAATTTTACCGGGGATGGTTTCGTTCATAGGGGTAACTGTACAACGATTTTCTTTGTTATAGTATCCAAAATCATGACCTTTACCCGTCGCGAGGCGACGATTCTTGTTGTAGGGGATTTCCTCATATTGGTGGCGTCTCTTTGGGGGGCGCTTACTCTTCGTAACCTGGCCTTTCCTAGTGTTGGTTACTTCGAGTCGGTGCTGATACCGTTCGTCCCTGTATTTGTGCTCTCACTCGGAGTGTTTTATGTTGCGGGACTTTACGAAAAACAGACGCGTACGGTGCGGCGCGTGATGGGGGAGCGTATCATTAGTGCTCAAGTTGCCAACACCATCATTGCCGCAATTATTTTCTTCATCCTCCCGCTTTCTATTGCGCCGAAGACCATCTTGCTCATATATCTCTTAGTATCGGTTGGGGCAGAGAGTTTGTGGCGATTTTGGTACACAAACCGTGAGCGCGGAACCGGCATGCGTCAACGTGCGCTGCTTGTCGGGACAGGTACTGCAGCACAGGAAGTATTTGATGAGGTGAATGGAAATGATCGCTATCTTTTTACATTTGTACAGCATCTTGATACAGCGGGTAAAACTTCGGAAGAAGTGAGAGTGCAACTTCTTGAGGGACTTTCACAAAACGTTACGTTTATTGTACTGGATACTCGTGACTCGAAGGTGGTATATGACCTCTCAAGCCTCCATAAGGCGCTCTTTGGAGGAATCTCAATCATCGATTTCACGTCATTTTATGAAGAGGTATTTGATAGGGTTCCGCTGGACCATATAGATAGCGCTTGGCTACTTGAGTGGTTGTCGCAGCCTCACGTTCTCTACAACGTCGCCAAGCGTGGTTTTGACTTAATTTTTGCGCTTATTGGACTTGTGCTGGCTGCACCGTTTGTACTGCTCGCAGTATTTGTACTCTTTATCCAAGGTGGCACGCCGTTTATTTGGAGCGAGCGGGTGGGTGAGAAAGGAGGAGTATTTCGCATGCCAAAATTGCGCAGCATGCTTTTTAATGACCATGGAGATCCGGAACTTCAAAAGAAAAATCGTGTTACCCGTTTTGGCGCATTTTTGCGAAAAACACGCATTGATGAGCTTCCTCAGTTGTGGAATGTCTTGTGCGGGGAAGTTTCGTTCATTGGACCGCGCCCAGAACTTTCCTCGATTGTAAAAGTGTATGAAAAGGAAATCCCGTACTACCAGTTTCGACATTTGATCTCGCCCGGGCTTTCAGGTTGGGCGCAGGTGCGCGATTACGATGCGCCACGAGGCGGGGCAGATGTGGAACGTACTCGTCGAAAACTTTCATATGATTTGTACTACCTCAAGCATCGTTCGTTTGGGCTTGATATTGCCATAGTGTTGAAGACGCTCCGCGCGCTTGCGGCACTTTCTGGAAAATAACCATGGAAAAAATCTTAGTCACCGGCTGCGCGGGTTTTGTGGTGAGTCACGGAGCGTCTACCATTCTCGTTAATGAAACACGACCACTCCGCGTATGATTATTGATGGTCGACACATTGCTGACACAGTTCTCGCGCGTACAAAAGAACGCGCGGCACGCCTTAAAAAAGCCCCAACCGTAATTGGGTATGTTCTCAATATTCAATCGCCTGCTACACGGTCCTATCTGAACATAAAGAGAAAGAGTGCCGAGCGCGCAGGGTGTGTGTTTTTCGAACGTGCGAGCGTGGAGCCGCTCTCAGAAAAAGAGTTGGGTATCGTGCAATTTCCAACAGAACTATCTCAGCAAGAAATCGATACGCTTCTACCTCTGGAAAGAGATCCTGATGTGCTTTCGACTGCGGCGCGCGAAAAGTTTGCACGGGGTGAAGAGGGCGCTCTCTTGCCGCCTGTAGTTGCTGCAGTAGCAGAAATTTTTGATTTGTATCGAGTTGATACAAAAGGGAAGCGCGCAGTAGTTATTGGCGCTGGATTTTTGGTTGGGACGCCGATGGCAGTGTGGCTGAGACTGCAAGGGTCTGAAGTTATCGTGGTGACTACTGAATCAAAAAGCGAATATCTTGCAGCGGCGCTTAGAGCTGCAGACATTGTTGTTTCAGGAGCCGGCAGCCCGCACTTCATAAAACCCGAGATGCTCAAAGAGGGTGTCGTACTTATTGATGCAGGAACATCGGAGTCCTCAGGGAAACTCGCCGGAGACGCGGACCCTTCATGTGCAGAAAAATGTGCATTGTTTACGCCGGTGCCAGGTGGAGTAGGACCAGTTGCGGTTGCAAAGCTGTTTGAGAATGCCACCCTTTTGGCAGAACGCAACCTTTATTTTTAGCGTAGTTGCTTTATACTCTCCCCATCATGACCCGATATCGAATGTTTGCTCTAGGTGCCCTTATTGTGGGTTTTTTACTTACATATTTTGTGTGGGCGACAGAGGCAAATCTCGGAAGTCCGTATCGTTTTAAACTTGGGCTCGATCTCGCCGGAGGAACCGAACTTGTCTATAAAGCTGATATGAGCCAGACACCTGCGTCTGAGCAGTCAGATGCCCTCTCGGCACTTCGTGAAGTGATTGACCGTCGTGTGAATCTCTTTGGTGTCGCGGAACCACTCGTACAGACCGAGACCGCAAATGCTGCGCTTGGTACCACCCAAGACCGTCTCATCGTAGATCTTCCTGGGGTAACCGATGTGCAGGCTGCCGTTGATGCGTTGGGGCAGACGCCAACACTCGAGTTTCGTCTTGCGACCACAACGACTGTAGGTACCACCACACAGGTTGCCTATGTTTCTACCGGTCTCACGGGCCGCTATCTTTCAAAGGCGGCATTACAGTTTGGAACAGGTGCAACCGCAGGACTTTCAGAGCCGCAAGTACTCCTTACGTTTGATGCTGATGGCGCAAAACTCTTTGAGAAGATTACTTCTGAAAATGTCGGTTCGACACTTGCCATTTTCCTCGATGGCCAGCCAATTTCTACGCCTACAATTCAAGAGGCAATTCCTGGCGGTGTGGCAACTATTACGGGTAAATTTACAGCGGTTGAAGCACGCGACCTCGTAAAGAATCTCAACTTCGGCGCCCTTCCGGTGCCTATCACGCTCGAAAGTTCCTCTGCGGTCGGACCAACGCTTGGTGCGCGTGCGATTGCTGCCGGCGTTACTGCGGGAATCATTGGTTTTGCAATCGTGGCACTCTTCATGGTGGTGTGGTATCGCTTTTCCGGCGTCATTGCCACGCTCGCGCTTGCGGAGTACGTCGTGCTTATGCTCGCAATCATTAAGGTGATACCTATCACGCTCACCGCGTCTGGCATCGCCGGTCTCATTATTTCAGTAGGTATGGCAGTGGATGCAAACGTGCTTATCTTCGAGCGCACCAAAGAAGAGCTTCGTGCAGGGAAAGGTCCCCGCGAAGCAGTCCACATTGGATTTGCACGCGCTTGGACCGCAATTCGTGACGGTCACCTCACAATGCTTATCTCCGGCGGCATTCTCTTCTGGCTTGGCACGTCAATCGTCCAAGGATTTGCGCTCGTCTTCATACTGGGCGTGCTCGCATCTCTTCTCTCCGCGGTGTCACTCTCACGTATCTTTCTTCTTGCAGTTGTTCCCGAGGAGCAAAGCTCAGTATGGCACTTCTTGCTCGGCTCAGGCTTTCATAAAAAATAATTTATGTTCATCGTAAAACACAAAGCATTTTTCTTCTGGTTTACCGGACTTATCCTTGCGGCTGCAGTCGGCGCAATCATTTTCTTCGGACTTCCGCTTGGTATCGACTTTACCGGCGGTACGCTCATGCAGGTGAGCTATGCCCCTTCGCAGTCTTCTGCGTTGGAAATGCCCTTGGGGTATCAGACCGAACGCCCCGCACTTAGCGATGTTCAGACACAAGTGGCGCAGGTGCCGCTCGGTGCAATCTCGGTGCGCGCTGTTGGCGACACGGGTGTTTCGATTCGCACACGCACGATGACACCGGAGGAACACACGGCGGTACTCGCGGCACTCTCACAGAATTCCTCGGTGACGGAACTTTCCTATACCTCAGTCGGACCTTCACTGGGAAGTCAGTTCGCTGCAAAAGCATTTTGGGCGATTCTTGCAGTGACTCTTGCGATTGTGGTGTACATTGCATTTGCCTTCCGTAAGGTATCGCGTCCGGTGCCAAGTTGGGGCTACGGTCTCGTTGTGGTGGCCATGCTCGCTATTGATATTATTGTCCCCGCAGGTTTTTTTGCAGCGTATGCACACTACACAGGTGCGGAAGTAGACTCGCTTTTCGTTGTTGCACTCCTGGCACTTCTTGGCTACTGCGTGAACGATGTCATCGTCATCTTTGATCGCGTGCGCGATCACCTTGCATACAATGACAAGATGTCTCTCAAAGAGAGTTTTGAGGATACGGTAGGGAAATCAATTGACGAGACTATCACTCGTTCCATTAACACAGGGCTTACAGTGGTACTTGCGCTTGCCGCACTCATATTCTTCGGAGCTGAGGCAACGCGCAACTTCGCACTCGTTATGCTCGTAGGTGTGGTGGCCGGCACGTTCTCCTCAATTTGCCGTTCCGCGCCGCTGCTTGTTCCGCTTGCGGCATGGTTCTCTAAGAAGCAATAAAGAAGAAACAAAAGACCGGCTCGCAAGCGAGCCGGTCTTTTGTTTCTTCTCACTATGAAATAACTGTCCCAATAAAGGGTTTCTCGTCGAGGTAATTTGAAAATTCCTCGAGGTGTGCGCCGTTTATAATTGCCACTTCTAGACCAAGCATTTCAGCTTCTTGTGCGGCGACAGGATCAAACGGGGACGAGAGACCGGGATCCCATTCTTTAGGAATAAGTTTTCGAAATTCCGGCCATTTAATTTTTTCGATTTTCGTTGCAGAAGGGTCTTTCTTTGGATCTGCAGTGTACACGTGATCAATGTTTGAAAGGTTTACCAGTTTGTGCGAGCCGAGATTTTTTGCCATAAGCACCGCATCATAGTCAGTGGAGCACCCTGGTTGCCAGCCAGCCGCTATGATAATGGGTTCATCCGCCTCGATATCAATCGTAGGATTTTTAATAACTTGCGGGTGCGCATAGCCTACAAAAATGTTGCGCAAAAGCTGCGCATTAAGTCGTGTCGAGTGGATACCAATCCAGTCGAGGTCAAACTGAGAAAGGGGAGTGACCTTGGTTGCAGCCTCCTGGTAGCGGCGAGCCGTTTTTCCGCCGCCGGCGATGATAGTAAACGTAAAACCACGCTTTACTTTTTCGAGAATCAGCTCCTTGAATCGTTTTAGAAAGTCGACATCAACACCGTCGGGGACGATGAGAGATCCTCCGACTGATACAACTATTCGCTCGCCCCGTTGCACAACTTTTCCCTCATAACGAGTTTCATTCATACCAACTTTTTACCTCTCAAAGGTGCCAAATAATAAAATATATTTTTCCGAGTTGTGCAACGGGGCTCGTGCGGGTTTGGCATGCAAAAGTAAATTCAGAGGCAAGGGTGACGGCTCCTCCTACTATAACGCTTTACCGGTCTCTCGCAACTGTGCAAAATCCTCAACTTGTTTCGCAAGATTTTGTACTAGCCATGAACTTGACTGTGGTTTACCCGCATCTCCTACATTGAATACCATTTTGATATTTCGCGCTGCGCAGACGGCACTTTCGGGCACCTCCCCTTCATGGGAACGGTCATTTCCACCATTAGCAAAGATGTCTATCTCTAACTTTTCAAGCATGTGGCAGACGTCATAGGTGTCACGTGGTTCGCGGATAATGACTTCGTCAACCCAACGCAAGTGTTCAAGCAGTTCTTTTCGTTCCTGTTCGGGCATAAAGACATACCCCTTCTTGCGTCGGAGCCACTCGTCGTCATTTAAGATAACAATGAGTTTGTCGCCAAGCGCTCGGGCATCCCTGAAAAGGTGAGCATGACCGACATGGATAGGGTCAAATCCCCCTGAAACCGCAACCGTAATTTGTTTCTTCACACGCATAGTATAGCAGCGGTGCGCGACCCCTAAAAGCAGCTTGACGGGGTAGAAGCCTTCCTATAGTATGCTTCTACTGTCCCGCTGGGCGGGACTTGGGTTTTCTGTGTCTTTGACATGTAAATACGTGTAAACACTGCCTCTGATTCAGAAGAATCAGAGTGTGTAAAATGACTAAAAAAGAGGTGTGAATTGTTTTGTTCCGCCTATTCTTAATGAGAGTTTGATCCTAGCTCAGGGTGAATGCTGGCGATGTGGATGAGTCATGCAAGTCAAGGGGGCCTTCGGGCAACCGGCAGACGAGGTAGTAACACGTAGGTAGATCCCCCAGAGTCGGGCATAGCCATCCGAAAGGATGGGTAATTCCCGATAGTCCCGCAAGGGTAAAGGTTTTTCGCTCTGGGAGTTGCCTGCGTAGTATCAGCTTGTTGGTAAGGTAACGGCTTACCAAGGCTACGACGCTTAGGGGAGCTGAGAGGCTGACCCCCACCGATCGGACTGAGACACGGCCGATACTCCTACGGGAGGCTGCAGACGAGAATATTCCGCAATGGACGAAAGTCTGACGGAGCGACATCGCGTGATGGATGAAGTGCCTTGGTACGTAAACATCTTTTATCGGGGACGAAATTATTGACGGTACCCGATGAATAAGGGGCTCCTAACTCTGTGCCAGCAGGAGCGGTAATACAGAGGCCCCAAGCATTACCCGGAATCATTGGGCGTAAAGGGTGTCCAGGCGGCCATATTAGTCGTTCGTTAAATCCGTGGGCCTAACCTACGGGCTGCGAGCGAAACGGTATGGCTAGAGGGCGCGAGAGGTACAGGGAACTCATGGTGGAGGGGTGAAATCCGTTGATATCATGGGGAACACCAAAGGCGAAGGCACTGTACTGGCGCGTTTCTGACGCTCACACACGAAAGCCAGGGTAGCGAACGGGATTAGATACCCCGGTAGTCCTGGCCCTCAACGTTGTTCGCTCGTTTCGCGGAGTATCGACCCTCTGCGGGACTAAGGTAACCCGGTAAGCGAACCGCCTGGGTAGTACGATCGCAAGATTAAAACTCAAAGGAATAGACGGGGACTCGCACAAGTGGTGGATTATGCGGCTTAATTCGTCGACAAACGAAGAACCTTACCAAGGTTAGAAATCCAACTGCACGCCCCCTGAAAAGGGGGAAGCCTTCGAGGGTGTTGGACAGGTGATGCATGGTCGTCGTCAGTTCGTGGTTTGAACTGTTCCCTTCAGTGGGGTAACGAACGCAACCCCCGTTGCCTGTTGCCTATATGGTCAGGCGAGACTGCTCCCTCACGGGAGAGGAAGGTGGGGATGACGCCAGATCAGCATGTCCCTTGATACCTTGGGCTGCACGCATAATACAATGGTCGGTACAACAGGATGCAATACCGTAAGGTGGAGCCAATCCCAAAAACCGTCCTCAGTACGGATTGAGGTCTGCAACCGACCTCATGAAGCTGGAATCACTAGTAATCCCGGGTCAGCCAAACCGGGGTGAATACGTTCTCGAGTCTTGTACTCACCGCCCGTCAACTCAAGGGAGCTGGGGGTACCCGAAGGACTGCCTTGCGCAGTACTACGGTAAATTCAGTGACAGGGAGTAAGTCGTAACAAGGCACGGGTAGCGGAAGCTGCTCGTGGAACATATCCGAAATGGAATCGCTATTGCTCGAAAGGCATAGCACGTCGATCTGCTTCGTAAGAAGTAGGGGAGATAGTAGTTGTCCCTAAACACTACTCGGAAGCCAGATAACGTATCCTGGTGTGCGGTTCGGGTCGCTCAATTGACGACCCGAATACTGTACGAATAGGCGGAACAAAATAGCGCACACTTCTTTCATTTTCAATACGGATACACAAACAAAAGCCGCTCATGGGAGCGGCTTTTGTCTATAAAGAGTCGGCACCACAAGAAGTGGTGCCGTTGTGTCATGAGTTAATCATGACGATTTGATTTGTTTGCGCGTCGCCCTGCACGATTTCCCCGTTGCTCATGTTTCCCGGGCCGCGTAACTCGTGGTTCAGTATTCGGCAGAATCGCCGCCCGAATAGGGGTTAACGGTGGTGGCGGTGCGGGTGCTGGTACGGGTGTAATGGTGACCTGTATGGCCATTAGGATTTCTCCGAGCATTTCTATCTCCCTCTTCTGGTCTAGGGGGCACTCTAGCAGTTTGGGCGTATTTTTGATAGTATCCGTTAGTTCCTCAGGCATTCTCACATGCATGCGTAGGTCGTTGGTTTGACACCGTTGCTTGTGTTTTGTGTGCATGCGTAGCTCAGTTGGTAGAGCACTCGACTGATACTCGAGCGGTCCCAGGTTCGAATCCTGGCGCATGCACACAAAACAGAAACACAAGAGTCAACTCGACTGATACTCGAGGGAGCTCATAAGAATGACTCCACTTGTTCGGCCAGCCGTAACTGCGCGCTCAGGTTCGAATCCTGGCGCATGCACCACCAGGGCACTTCAGAAAATATATTCGCTTCGCTCATTATTTTCTTGGTCGCACACAAAACAGAAACACAGTAAAAGCCGCCCATAGGGCGTTAGGGAAGGGACGCTGCAAATTCTTCTAGGTGTGTGCCAACCAGTACAGCGTCAGCGCCAGACTTAATGTCTTCGACTGTTCGAAGATTGCTTGCTTGGCAAAGCCAGCCAGAAAAGCGTGCGCGGGCTTCCGCAAACGTTTCTTCTTTTGTACTGCCATCTCGCAAATCGCGAGTGTTCCACACTGCGCGAAGTGCGTGGGGTATAGTCTCGAGCTCTGCGAGTATGAGAGGCTCAATCAAGCATTTCTCAATGTGCACTTTAGGGATTCTCCCTACAACCAATACCCAGTCTGCGCCATACGCAATCGCTTGCTCTATCTCCTCATCGTCCGCGTGGATTCCTTTCGCGAGTATGCGCTTGCTTGTTTGGGCGCGCGCTTTTTTAAGTAGCTCAAACGAGCCACCCCAGCGCGGGTCGGTATGTATGGAGAGTATGTCGCCAACTGAATTCGCTATCGTAAAAAGTTCGTCCCATGATTTTTCGGCGATGTATCCGAAAGGTGAGTTGGTTTTCACTTCTGCAATAATTTCAGTATTTTTGAACATATATATTTTCTGCATCATACGCTGTGAACAGTAAAAGATATACCCACAAGTCGCCGTCTAAAATGTGTAA
>Ga0209066_10000338_pt1 | contig 69214 bp, 58 predicted proteins | sample All_14_2_FD_187198 | JGI IMG/M metagenome (GOLD analysis project Ga0209066, IMG submission 187198) | Freshwater microbial communities in response to fracking from Pennsylvania, USA - Allegheny Zone_MetaG_DW_15 (SPAdes) (version 2) ...
GCCCGCCCGCCGGCCTGGGCCAGAAGCTGGAAGGTCCGCTCCCCGGCCCGCAGGTCGCCGCCGCGCAGGCCCAGATCGGCGTCGACCACGCCCACCAGGGTCAGGCCTGGGAAGTTGTGGCCCTTGGCGGCGGCCTGGGTGGCGACCAGAATATCGATCTCACCCCGCTCCATGGTCTCGACCAGATCGCGGGCGCTCTGACCGCTGGAGACGGTGTCGGAGGAAAACACCGCGATCCGGGCGTCAGGGAATCGCTCCCGCGCCTCCTCCTCGACCCGCTCGACCCCCGGGCCGATGGAGATCAGGCTCTCCTTGGCGCCGCAGTGGGGGCAACGGTCGGGCTTGGGCATGGAAAAGCCGGTCAGGTGACAGACCAGTCGCCCGGTGTAGCGATGCTCGACCAGCCAGCTGTCGGTGTCCGGAGCGGTGAGGCGCTCGCCGCAGGCCTTGCACAGCACCACGGGCGCATAACCCCGGCGATTGAGGAACAGCAGGGTCTGTTCGCCCCGGACAAGGGTTTCGGTCATCGCCGCGACCAGCGGCGGCGACAGCCAGTGGTCCCGTTCGGGCGGGGTCTCGCGCAGATCAACGAGTGAGACCTCCGGCAGGGTCGCGGCCCCATGCCGGGCGCTGAGCTTGAGCCAGCCATAGCGTCCCTGCTCGGCGTTCCACAGGGTCTCCAGGGACGGGGTCGCCGAGGCCAGGACGATGGCGCAGCCCTGCAGATGGGCGCGGGCGACGGCGAGGTCGCGGCCCTGATAGATGAACCCCTCCTCCTGCTTGTAGGAACCGTCGTGTTCCTCATCGACGATGATCAGGGCCAGTTTGCGGAACGGCAGGAACAGGGCCGACCGGGCCCCGACGACGATCCGCGTGCGCCCCTCGGCGACGTCCTCCCACAGGGTGCGGCGACGCGGCGGGGCGACCGCCGAGTGCCATTCTCCCGGGCTAGCGCCAAATCGGTCAGTGACCCGGGCAATGACCGCCTGGGTCAGGGCGATTTCCGGCAGCAGGATCAGCACCTGCGCCTCCGGGTCCGCCGCCAGCGCATGGGCGGCGGCTTCCAGATAGACCTCGGTCTTGCCGGACCCGGTCACCCCGTCGAGCAGGGTTGCCGAAAAGCCGCCGGCGTCCAGTCGCTTGATGATCGCCTCGGCGGACGCCGCCTGTCCGGGGTTCAGGCGGTCCGCCTTGGCCGACAGGTCGAGAACCGGCGCTGTCCGCTCGGGCAGGCGTTCCTGAACGACCAGGCAGCCCTCCTCGATCAGGCCCTTGATGACCCCGGACGACACGCCCGCCGCCTCCGCCAGCCGTGGGCCGGGGAGGGCTTCGAGGGCGGCGGCGTCGAGCACCTTCTGGCGGGCGGGGGTCATCCGCGCGGGCTGGGCGCCGGTTGTGACAATCACCCGTTCAGGCTTCGGTCTGGGCGTCCGCAGGCCCCGCAAGGCCATGGCCAGAGGCTGACCCGGACCGTCGGCGGCGTAGCGTGCGGCCCATTCGACAAAGGCCAGGGTCGAGGCCGGCAGGGGCGGATCGTCGATCCGGCTGTCGATCAGCTTGAGCGGGCGATTGCCCCCGGCGCCGTCACGCAGCGCCGTGACCACGCCCCGGATCAGTCTTGGGCCAAGCGGCGCCGCCACCTGGTCGCCGACCTCCAGCGCCATGCCCTCCGGCTCTGCGTAGTCGAAAGCCTCGGGAAGGGGCATCGGCAGAAGAACGGACGCAATCCTCACAGACCCTTCTCCCGCTTGCCGGGAGAAGGTGGCCTCCGGAGGAGGTCGGATGAGGGCAGCGCCGGCAAAGGACGATTGGCGCCGTCAGCATTGCCGTGAGATTCAGAATCTGCCGGCCAATCCTGCGCAGCCCTCATCCGTCCGCTGCGCGGCCACCTTCTCCCGGCAGGCGGGAGAAGGGATTCGGGTGCGCTGCCGACGCCGGTGTTGTACAAGTCCGGCCCCACCTTTGCGGACGATCCGGACATGCAGCTTTTCCTCGACACCACCGACACCGCCGTTCTGGCGGACCTCGCCAGCACCGGCCTTGTCGACGGGGTCACCACCAATCCCACGCTGATCGCCAAGTCGGGTCGTCCCATGGCGGAGGTCATCGCCGAGATTTGCGGTCTCGTCGAGGGGCCTGTGAGCGCCGAGGCCGTCGCTGACGATGTCGAGACGATGATCGCCGAGGGCCGCAAGCTGGCCGACATCGCCCAGAACGTGGTGGTCAAGCTGCCGCTGACCCGCAACGGCCTGATCGCCTGCGCCCAGTTCGCCGCCGACGGCATCGCCACCAATGTCACCCTGTGCTTCTCCGTCGCCCAGGCGATGCTGGCGGCCAAGGCCGGCGCCACCTACGTCTCGCCCTTCGTCGGCCGGCTTGACGATCACGGCGCTGACGGCTGCGCCCTGATCGGCGACATCCGCACCGTCTTCGACAACTACAGCTTCGACACCGAGATCCTCGCCGCCTCGATCCGCACCACCGAGCATGTGTCTCGCTGCGCCGAACTGGGCGCCGATTGCGCAACCCTGCCGCCGTCCACCTTCGAGGCGCTCTTCAAGCACCCCTTAACCGACAGGGGCCTAGAACAATTCCTCAGCGACTGGCGCAAGGCGGGCCAGTCGATCCTCTAGGAACGGGCGAAGTAGCGGACATGTCGGACGGGGCGCGGATCAAGACACTGGATACAGCCCCGGATCTGGCCGCCCTGCGCGACCTGATTCGCCAGAACGGCGCCCTGCTGCGCGACGATCCCGAACTGCTGGCCGATCTGGGCCTTCGCCTGGACGCCGCCAATCTGGTCGACTTCGGTCCCGCCGCGCTTGCCCGTGTCGCGGCCACCGCCAAGCGGGAGTCCTCGGCCCGGCGGATGCTGGAGGCCACGGCCCGCGCCAACTTCTCCGCCCAGGCCCAGACCCACGCGGCGGTCATCGACATTCTCGAGGCCCGCAACCACTCCGATCTCGCGCGCCGGATCGACGAGGTCGCCACCCTGCGCTTTGGCCTGACCGGCGCCGTCGTCGCCCTGGAGGGGCCCGAGCGGGTTCCGGCCGGCTGGTATGCCCTGGTCGAAGGTCAGGTCGATCTGATCCTCGGGCCCCAACGCCTGAACCGGATGGGCTTCCACGCCCCGGCCGCCCCGATGTTCGGGGCCAAGGCGGAGCATGTGAAATCCATGGCCATGGTGCGGATGACCCTTTGGGAGCCGGCGCGTCAGGCCGTCCTCGCCTTCGGCTCCCCGGAGCCGGAAGGGTTCACCAAGGACATGGGCAGCGAGCTTGTCGCCTTCATCGCAAGGGTGTTCGAACGCACCGCCGAGCGCTGGCCGGTCCTGTGACCGCCCAGGCCGCGCTTGAGGCCTGGCTGACCCATATGGCCGCCGAGCGGCGCGCCTCACCCCGGACGTTGGAAGCCTATCGCGCGGGCGCGGCCCATTATCTCGCCTTTCTTGGTCGCCATCGCGGCGGCGCCCTTTCCGCCGCCGATCTGGGCACGGTCACCGCCGCCGAGGTGCGGGCCTGGCTGGCCGACCGGCGCGGCGGACGCGACGGCGGCAAGGAACTGGCCGCCCGGTCCCTGTCACAGGCCCTTTCGGCGGTGCGCTCCCTGCATGGCTATGTGGATCGCCGGCTGGGCTATCCCTGCCCCGGTCTGGCCCTGGTGCGCGGGCCCAAGGTCCGCCCCGGCGCCCCCCGCCCGGTCAGTGAGGATCAGGCCCGCGGCCTGCTGGTCGAGGCGGGCGCTGATCCGGGCCGCGATCCCTGGGAAGGCTTGAGGGACCAGGCGGTTCTGACCCTGCTCTGGGGCTGCGGTCTGCGGATTTCCGAGGCCCTGTCCCTGAGCCGCGCCGATGCGCCGCTGGGCGAGGCGGTCCGGATCACCGGCAAGGGCGGCAAGACCCGCATCGTGCCGATCCTGCCGGCGGTGCGTGAGGCGGTCGACGCCTACGTCGCCGCCCTGCCGTTCGTCACCGTAGGGACCGATCCGCTGTTTATCGCCAAACGCGGCGGGCCTCTGTCGCCGCGCCATGTCCAGGCGGCGATGCAGCTTCTGCGAGGACGGCTTGGTCTGCCCGACCGCGCCACACCCCACGCCCTGCGCCACAGCTTTGCCACCCATCTTCTGGGGGCCGGGGCCGATCTGCGGGTCATTCAGGAACTGCTTGGTCACGCCTCTTTGTCGACGACCCAACGCTATACCGAGGTCGACGCCGCGGGCCTGCTGGCCGCCTATTCAGCGGCGCATCCGCACAGCTAGGTCGGAAGCGGCAAGCCCAATGCGATCCAGCCGAGACTGAAGACGGCCTGAAACACCACCACCATCCAGAACCTGGTCCGGAACGGTTGCTTGCGGGTCTTGTGTCGGAAGATTTCCTGGGCGGCGTAGGCGCCTGGACTGCCGCCGAGCAGGCTGACCAGCAGAAGGCTGCTCTCCCGGGTGCGCGGCCTTCCGGCGACGGCCGCGCGCTTGTCAGCCGCGAACATCCAGAAAGCCAGCAGGTTGGCGACGCATAGCCAGGCGAGCGCGAGAAGCATGCAGGTGTTCTAGATTGCGGGAACTTCCGAAATCTGAATGCCGGTCAGCGCCATCTGCAGCTCTGCCGCAGGGTCGCGATCCGGACCGCCATGGCCTCGGCGCCGTCGACGGTGTCGTATCGAACGCTATGTTCGGACATCCGGTCCGGCGTGTCGTTAAGCTTGCCGGACTGGATGCAGGTCCTGCCCGCATCGCATTTGAAGGTCAGCACCGCACCCTCGTCAGCAGCGCCAACCGAAACCGTCACGCCCTCCAGCGGGATCTTCCACAGGCCCCACGCCGCATTGCGGCCAAAGGCGTGGGTGACGCCCTCGCAGTCGCCCATCATGCGATTGTAGGCCAGCTGCCCGTCGCCGGTTTTCCAGATATCGAATCCCGGAGCGGTCCCGTCCTCGAGGGTCGGCGCCGCCAGGGCCGCTGTCGCCGCCAGCAGTACAAGCTGAAGTCCCATCCGCTGCTCTCCCTATGCCGACCAATCCAGGCCTGCATCGCATGAATATCGCCTGAACAGCGTTCCGCCAGGGGGCGACGTCGCTGCCGCGAGAGTCAGTGGCATGGCTGTGTGGTGAACCTTCCGCCCTGCGCTACATTCCCCTGCCATGCGCGCCTTCGCCCGCCTTCTCGACCGGCTGAGCCTGACCGCTTCGCGCAATGCCAAGCTGACCCTGGTGCGCGACTTTCTGGCGGGACAGCCTGATCCCGACCGGGGTTGGGCCCTGGCGGCCCTGACCGGCGATCTCAGCTTCTCCGCCGCCAAGCCGGCGGCCATCCGCAAGGCCGTCGAGGCGCGGATGGATCCGGTGCTGTTCGGCTGGTCCTACGACTATGTCGGCGATCTGGCCGAGACGGTGGCCCTGGTCTGGCCGGCCGAGCGCGGCGCCAATCGCGAGCCGGACCTTTCCGAAGTGGTCGAGGCGCTGCGGACGGCCAAACGCGCCGAGGTCCAGCCCCTGATCGAACGCTGGCTTGACGCGCTGGAGCCTGACGGCCGATGGGCCCTGCTCAAGCTGCTCACTGGAGGGTTGCGGGTCGGCTTCTCCACCCGGCTGGCCAAGCAGGCCTGCGCCAATCTGGCGACGCTCAAGGGTCAATCGGTCTCCGTCGCCGATATCGAGGAGGTCTGGCACGGGCTTTCGGCGCCCTATGAGGACCTCTTCGCCTGGCTGGAAGGCCGGTCAGAGGCGCCCAGCGCCGATGCGCCGGGGCGGTTCCGGTCGGTGATGCTGGCCCAGGCCATCGATGAGGCGGCTGACTTCCCCAAACTGGATCCGGCCGACTACGCCGCCGAATGGAAGTGGGACGGCATCCGCATCCAGGCGGTCAGCGAGCGGGGGGAGCGACGCCTCTACACCCGCACCGGCGATGATATCAGCCATGCCTTCCCCGATGTGCTGGCCCATATGAGTTTCGAGGGGGCGCTGGACGGAGAGTTGCTGGTCATCCGCGACGGCGCTCTGGCCAGCTTCGGCGATCTGCAGCAACGGCTCAATCGCAAGACCGTCTCGGCGGCGTCCCTCAAGGCCTATCCGGCGGCGATCCGGGCCTATGACCTGCTGCTCGACGGCGAGACCGACCTTCGCCACCTGCCGTTCAGTGAGCGTCGCAAGCGCCTGGAAGCCTTTGTCGACAAGACCGCCTCGCCGCGCATCGACCTGTCGCCTCTACAGCCCTTCGAGACCTGGGAAGACCTGACGGCTCTGCGCGCCGATCCGCCGGCGGGCGACCCGGCGCTTTCGGAAGGGCTGATGCTCAAGCGTTGGGATAGCCTCTATGAGGCCGGCCGGCCCAAGGGCCCCTGGTTCAAATGGAAGCGCGATCCTTATCTGGTCGATGCGGTGCTGATGTACGCCCAGCGCGGTCACGGTAAGCGATCCAGCTTCTACAGCGACTTCACCTTCGGGGTCTGGCGCGAGGATGAGGCCGGCGAACGGGCCCTGACCCCGGTCGGCAAGGCCTATTTCGGCTTTACCGATGAAGAGCTGAAGCAGCTCGACAGGTTCGTCCGCGACAACACCATCGACCGCTTTGGCCCGGTGCGGTCGGTGAAGGCGTCCCTCGATTTTGGACTGGTGCTGGAGGTGGCGTTCGAGGGGTTGCAGCGCTCCAGCCGCCACAAGAGCGGCGTGGCCATGCGGTTTCCCCGCATCAGCCGCATCCGCTGGGACAAGCCGGCGCGCGAGGCCGATGAGCTGTCGACCCTGGAGCGGATGCTGGAATAGGGTGGCGATACGAAAGGGAACCCCTCATGTCGCTGGTGCTCTATGGCCATCTGTTTTCGTCCTACACCCAGAAGGCGTTGATCGCCCTCTATGAGAACCAGACGCCGTTCGAGTTCCGCAGCATTGCCCCCGATGAGCCGGACAATGTCGCCGACTGGCAGCGTCGCTGGTCGATGGGCAAGTTTCCGCTGCTGGTCGATGGCGATCACGCGGTGGCCGAGGCCAGCATCATCATCGAGTATCTTCACATCAAGCATCCCGGCCCGGTCCGGCTGTTGCCCGATGATCCGCTGGCCGCGCTGGACGTGCGATTTCTTGACCGCTTCTTCGACCTGCATGTGATGGACGCCATGCAGGTGGCGGTCTCCAGCAAGCTTGGCCAACTGCCGATGAAGCCCGAGGACGGGCTGGCGCTGGCGACCGAGCGGCTGGAGCGGGCCTACGCCTGGCTGGACAAGCATCTGGAGGGACGCAGCTGGGCGGCCGGAGAGACCTTCAGCCTCGCCGACTGCGCGGCGGCGCCGTCCCTGTTCTATGCCGACTGGACCTACCCGATCCCGGAATCCTGTCCGGCGCTGCGGGCCTATCGCTCGCGCTTGCTGGCGCGACCGTCCTTCGCCCGGGCGGTGGACGACGCCCGGCCGTTCAGGTCCTATTTCCCGCTGGGCGCGCCCGACCGGGATTGATCAGCCGTTGAAGCCGTTCACCGCGTCGATGATCCGCTGCTGGGTGGCCTCGTCCATATAGGGATGCATCGGCAGGGCCAGCACCGTCTCGGCCAGAGCCTCGGTCACCGGCAGGCCGCCGGCGCCCTGCGGGAAGTCCGCGTAGGGGGCCTGAACATGCATCGGCACCGGATAGTAGACGGCGGTGGGCACGCCCTGGGTCTTCAGATGGGCGGCCAGGGCGTCGCGATTGTCGTGCTCGATGACGTACTGGGCCCAGACCGACACCCCGCCGTCGATCACCCGCGGCACGGCTTTCACCGAGGCTGACAGGCCCTTGGCGTAGCGGTCGGCGACGACCTGACGAAGGGCGATCTCCTCGGCGAAGATGGCCAGCTTCTCGATCAGGATCGCCGCCTGGATGGAGTCCAGCCGGCTGTTCATGCCGATGCGGGTGTTGAGGTATTTGGTCTCGTGCTCGAAGGTCCGGCCGACGAGGTCCGGCGTCACCGCCTTGCCGTGAACCCGGTAGCTGTCCATCAGGTCCCAGAGCTCCTGATCCTTGCACAGCACCGCGCCCCCGTCTCCGTAACAGCCCAGCGGCTTGGCCGGGAAGAAGCTGGTGGTGGCGACATCGGCCCAGTGAATGGGATGATGACCGTTCAGAGTGCAGCCAAAGCCCTGGGCGCTGTCGCTGATCAGCTTGAGGCCGTGACGGTCACAGACCGCGCGGATGGCCGGGTAGTCGGCGGGCTGTCCGAACAGATCGACGGCGATGACCACCGCCGGTTTCAGTTTGCCCTCGGCGGCGATGGCCGCGATGGCGACCTCCAGCTTGGCGGGATCGATATTGCAGGTGTCGGGCAGGACGTCGACGAAGACCGGCGTCGCGCCGGTCCAGGGCACCACTTCCGGCGTCGCCGCGAAGGTGAAGCTGGGGCAGAACACCGCGTCGCCGGGGCCTACGCCCCAGGCCATCAGCGGCAGGGCGATGGCGTCGGTGCCGTTGCCGCAGGACAGGGCCAGGGGCGCCTGACCAAAGGCCGCCAGCTCGGCTTCGAACTGCCGGACCTCGGGGCCCATGACATAGGCGCCGTGGTCGAGAACGCGGGCGATGCCGGCGTCAATCTTGTCGCGGATGCGGCGTTGCTGGGCGGCGAGGTCGATGAAAGCGATGCTCATGACGGCCCCATAAACCCGCAGAAGGGCGGTTTCGAGACAATAGTGGTTTCGGGATGTTTCCCCTAAGAAGGGCGGATCAAGGAACGGCCTGTCCGCCGCAACGTTACCGGCGCGGGCAAAACAAAATCGGAAACTCATGGCTACGTTTGATCCGGGCGCCTTGCCGCGCCTGCTTCCCAAGATCCAGTCGGACCAGCTCGCCTCGGCGGCGTTGCTCGACAAGGCCGCCCAATTGGGCATGAGCCTGATCGCAGCGGTCCTCATTCTTCTGGTGACCCTGTGGGCGTCGAAATGGCTGTCGCGCCTGGCGCACAATGCGCTTGCCAAGGTCCAGGCCAAGCACGGCGGCGACGCCGCGCTGCAGGCCTTTGTCGGTTCGCTGGTCCGCTATGTGGTGATCATCGTCGGCCTGATCGCGGTGCTGCAGCAGCTGGGCATCAAGACCACCTCCATTCTGGCGGTCCTCGGCGCCGCCTCCCTGGCGGTCGGTCTGGCCATGCAGGGCGCGCTCAGCAATGTGGCGGCCGGCGTCATGCTGCTGATCCTGCGCCCCTATCGCGCCGGCGATCTTGTCGAGGTCAGCGGGCAGCGGGGCAATGTCGTGGCTCTGGACCTGTTCACCACCGAGCTGGTCACCCTCGATGGGCTCAAGGTCATCATGCCCAACGGCAAGGTGTTCGGGGAAATGATCACCAACTATTCCGCCCCTGAAACCCGCCGCATGGAGATCACCATCGGCATCGACTACGACGACGATATCGACAAGGCGCTGGGGGTCATGCTGGCGACGGCGAACACCGATGAACGGGTGCTCGATACGCCGGAACCCTGGGCCAGATGCGTGGGGCTCGGCGATTCCTCGGTCAATGTCTCGCTGCGGGTCTGGGCGACCCAGGACAATTTCTGGGACCTCTATCACGACCTGATCAAGCGTCTGAAGCAGGCCTTCGACGCCGAGGGCATCTCCATTCCCTTCCCGCATCAGGTCAATGTCGAGAAGACGCCCAAACCCTCGATCGGAAGCAAAAAGCCGCCGGCGCCGCCGGAAAAGCCGCGCGGCGACACCACGGCCCAGTCGGAGCCCGCCTGACGGAGACCGGGCCCGGGATCATCTCCCGGGCCTTTCCCGCATCAGCCTTCCAGGGCCTGGGCCAGATCGGCGATGAGGTCGTCGCAATCCTCGATCCCCACCGAAAGCCGCACCAGGCCGTCGGTGATGCCGACCGCGGCCCGTTGCTCGGGCGGGATAGAGGCGTGGGTCATGATCGCTGGATGTTCGATCAGGCTTTCAACACCGCCAAGGGACTCGGCCAGGGTGAACAGGCTGGTCCGCTCCAGCAACCGGCGGCTGGGGGCGAGACCGCCCTTGATCTCGACGGAGATGATGCCGCCAAAGCCGCCGGTCATCTGACGCACGGCCAGCTCATGCTGCGGGTGGCTCTTGAGGCCCGGATAGATGACCTTCTCCACGGCGGGGTGCGCTTCCAGCCAGGCGGCGATCTTCAGGGCGCTGTCGCAATGCCGCTGCATCCGCAGGGCCAGGGTCTTCAGGCCGCGCAGGGCCAGGAAGCTGTCGAACGGCCCGGAGATGGCGCCGACGGCGTTCTGCAGAAACTTCAGGTCCGCCGCCAGCTTCGCGTTGTCGCCGACGATGGCGACGCCGCCGACCATGTCGGAGTGACCATTCAGATATTTGGTCGTCGAATGGGTGACCAGATCAAAGCCCAGTTCCAGCGGCCGCTGGATGAAGGGGCTGGCGAAGGTGTTGTCTGCGACAGTGATCAGGCCGTGCTTCTTCGCCAGGGTCGCAACCGCTTCCAGATCGACCAGACGCAGGGTCGGGTTGGTCGGGGTCTCGACCCAGAGCATCTTGGTTTCCGGCCGGATGGCCGCCTCGATGGCTGCCAGATCGCTCATGTCGACAAAGCTGAAGGACAGTCCGGCGGAACGCGTCTTCACCCGTTCGAACAGGCGATAGCTGCCGCCGTAGAGGTCGTCGGTCGCAATCACATGGGCGCCGGTGTCGAGGGTCTCCATCACCGTCGCCGCGCAGGCCAGGCCCGAGGCGAAGGCGAAGGCCTCCGTGCCGCTTTCCAGATCGGCGATGCAGCGCTCGAAGGCGAAGCGGGTCGGGTTCTGGCTACGGGCGTACTCAAAGCCCTTGTGAACCCCGGGGCTCTCCTGGGCGAAGGTGCTGGTCGCATAGATCGGCGGCATCACCGCCCCGGTGGTCGGGTCCGGCGACTGGCCGGCGTGGATGGTGCGGGTGGCGAACGCCAGGCGGTTCTTGCCGTCGGTATGGGACATGGTTTCTCTCGTGTCGTTTGCTGCATTTCACCAATCCCGCTCATCCCGGCGAATGCCGGGATCCATCCGCCTGAGCGCCGCAATTCAGGACAAAACAGCAAACCGCGTCGATGAAAATGGGTCCCGGCATTCGCCGGGATGAGCGGAATATAGGGTGTCACGCGCTCCGGCGCAGGTGGTTGATCAGGTCGACCCGGGTGATCAGGCCCAGAAGTTCGTCGCCGTCCATGACCACCGCCACCTCGTCGCGGGCGAACACCGGTTCCAGATCCGACAGCGGCTGGTGCGATTCCAGGGTCTTGACCTGACGGGTCATGGCCGCGCCGACCTTGGCGGAGAAGCCCTCGGTGTCCTTGCCCCGCGCCACACCGGCCAGGACGTCGCTCTCATCGAGGATGCCGACCAGCTTGCCGTGATCGACGACCGGCAACTGGCTGATGTCGCCTGACCGCATGCGGTTGTAGGCGGTCAGCAGGGTGTCGTCGGGACCGATGGTGACCACGCCGCCGTCGCTGTAGCGCTTGGCGATCAGATCGGAGACGTCGCCGCGGGCGGTGCGGTCCTCAAAACCATGGGCGCTGACCCACATGTCGTTGAACATCTTGGTCAGGTACTTGGCGCCGGTGTCGCAGACGATGCTGACCACCCGCTTGGGCTCGGTCTGCTCGCGGCAATAGCGCAGGGCCGCCGCCAGCAGGGTGCCCGAGGAGGAGCCGGCGAGAATGCCTTCCTTCTGGAGCAGTTCCCGCGCCGTCTCGACGCTCTCGCGGTCGGAGATGGCGAAGGCCTTGGAGACCAGATCCATCTGGGCGTTGACCGGAATGAAGTCCTCGCCGATGCCCTCGACGATCCAGCTGCCGGCCTCGCCGTAGGTTCCGGTGTTCACATAGTCATAGAGGATCGAGCCGACCGGATCGGCCAGGATCATCTTCGTCTTCGGGCTGGCTTTCTGGAAGTAGCGGCCAAGTCCGGTGAGGGTGCCGCCGGAACCGACGCCGACGACGACGGCGTCGAGGTCGCCGCCCATCTGTTCGAGGATTTCAGGACCGGTGGTGGTCTCGTGGGCCAGGGGGTTGGCCGGGTTCTCGAACTGGTTGACGAACAGCGAGCCCGGGATGCCCTGGGCGATGGTCTGGGCCATGTCCTGGTAGTATTCCGGGTGGCCCTTGCCGACGTCGGAGCGGGTGATGCGGACATCGACGCCCATCGCCCGCAGGTGCAGGATTTTCTCCCGCGCCATCTTGTCGGGCACCACCAGGATCAGCTTGTAGCCCTTCAGGGTCGCGACCTGGGCCAGACCAAGGCCCGTGTTTCCGGCCGTCGCCTCGATGATCACGCCGCCGGGCTTCAGCCGTCCGTCAGCTTCGGCCGCCTCGATCATCGACCGGGCGATGCGATCCTTGATCGAGCCTCCGGGGTTCTGGTTTTCCAGCTTGAGGAACAGGCGGCAGAGGCCGGTGTCGATCCTGGTCACCTCGACCATCGGCGTCATGCCGATCATGTCGAGGGCCGAGCCGGTGGCGGCGGGCAGTTGGGTCATGAAGTCTCCCGGAGGGACCAAAAGGGAAGGATTTGGCCCTGACTACCGCGAATTGAGGCATGACGGAAGGGAAGCTGCTGGCTAGAGCGGCAGACCCGTGCGCGCCGCGGCGTCCAGAAGGAAGGCGTCGAGGTCTCCGCCGGAGAACAGATAGCCGTCGACGCCGGCCCCTTTGGCCGCCGCCATGTCGGCCTCCTTGTCGCCGATCATCAGGGCCCGGTTCGGGGCGATCCCATGCTCGGTCAGGCCCTTGAGCAGCATGCCGGGGTTGGGCTTGCGATCGGGATGGTCGGCCTGACGATAGCGGTCTTCGGCGGCGTCTTCATGGAAGGGGCAGAAGTAGATGGCGTCGATACGGGCGCCGTCGATGGCCAGCTGGCGGCGCATCTCGGCATGGAAGCCGTGCATCTGCTCTTCGCTGTAATAGCCTCGCCCGATGCCTGACTGGTTGGTGGCGATCAGCACCAGGCCGCCGGCGTCATTGACCCGCTTGATCGCCGCCCGGGCGCCCTCGATCCAGACCAGCTTTTCGGGGTCATAGGCGTAGCCGTAGTCCTCGTTGAGGACGCCATCGCGGTCGAAGATCACGGCGAAGGAAGCAGGCATGAGCAGCATTTAGGACGTGTCGCGAAGTCCGGCTAGAGGGCCCCGCAGAGAACACGCTCAGATGGACCGGGGACAGGTTGTCCGGTCCGCCTCTGCATCCGACCTGCCGCCAAAGGGCTGCGGACAACCTGTCCCCATTGCCTTGCTAGCTTGACGCAAGGTCGTTCCTCCGGCGCAATGCGGGACGGACGCGCCTCCGGCAGAGAGGCCGCCGCAGCGGAGGACAGCCAATGCCCTATGTGACGGGTCAGACCGTGCATGACGCCGATTCTCACGTCATGGAGCTTCCCGGAACCATCGAGCGCTACGCCGACCCGGCCTGGCGCGAAGCGCTTGCCGCGAAGATCCGCAAGAAGGCCGATGACAGCTGGGTCCAGAAGGCCCGCGATCTGCAGAACGATCCCGATTTCCGCGCCGGCGACGCCGATCAGTTGCTCCTGCGCAAGAACTATCAGGCCCTTGGCGCCTTTGACGCCGCTGACCGACCCAGGGCCGTCGACCTTCTGGGGTTCGCAAGCCAGCTGGTCTTCTCGACCGCCGGACTGGCCTTGTTCGAACTGGAGCATGGCGATGACCCAGCCCTCGCGATCGAAGCGGCCCGGGCTCATAACCGGATGATGATCGACTACTGCCAGGTCGACCGCCGTCTGCTGCCCACCGCCTATGTGCCGCTGGTCGACCGGGCCCGTGCTGTCGACGTCGCCAGGGAAGCCATCGCCATGGGCGCGCGCGGTCTGATGATCCCCAGTCGCTGCCCTCGAGACCATTCCCCGAGCCATTCCGATTTCGACGCCCTGTGGGGGCTGGCCCAGGAAGCGGGTCTGCCGATCCTGTTCCATGTCGGCGGAGAGGAGAAGCTGAACCCGGCCTATTTCAACAATGGCGGGCCGCAGGTTCTCGACTTCCACGGCGGGGCCGAGAACTTCACCTCGGTCAGCTTCATGGCCATCCCGGTGTCGATCTGGCAGACCCTGCCGGTGCTGGTCTTCGACGGCGTCTTCGACCGCTTCCCCGACTTGAAGTTCGGAGCCATCGAGCTGGGCGCCGGCTGGCTGCCCAGCCTGATGCAGTTCATGGACAGCGGGGCCATGGCCTTTGGCCGCGAGGAGCGACTGCAGCGCCTGTCAGCCCGACCCGGCGAAATCCTCCAGCGCCAGTTTTTCGCAACGCCCTATCCGCATGAGAATGTCGGCTGGATCATCGACAATGTCGGCGAGGACATGTGTCTGTTCTCGTCGGACTTTCCCCATGTCGAGGGCGGTCGCAATCCGCTCAAGCGGTTCAATGAGTCCCTGACCGGGGTCAGCGACAGCGGCGGCCGCAAGTTCTTCCGCGACAACTTCATCGCCATGATGGGCAAGGGCCTGCCGGCCGAGCTGCATGACATTGCCGGCCTGGAAGCGGCCTGAGACGGAGAACGGGGACAGGTTGTCCGTCTTGCGTCCGCGTCCGGCCTGAAACCGGAGGGATGCGGACAACCTGTCCCCTTCAGGCCTAGACGCCGGCCAGTTGGGCGCCGGCCAGGAAATCCATCTTGCCGAGCGGCACGCCTTCCTTGCGCAGCAGGCCGTAGGCGGTGACCACGTGGAAGTAGAAGTTGGGCAGGGAGAAGTTGAACAGGAAGTCGCGGCCGGTGAAGGTCATGGTCCGGTTGGGCAGCTTCAGTTCGATAGTCGCCGTCTCGCGGCCTTCCAGTTGTTCGGGCTTGATGGTTTCGACAAAGGCGATGGTTTTGGCGACCCGTTCCTTCAGCTCGGCGAAGGTGGTTTCGGTATCGGCCATCGACGGCGGCTCGACGCCGGCCAGGCGGGCGGCGCCGCCCTTGGCGGAATCGCTGAGCATCTGGATCTGGCGGGTCAGAGGAAGCATTTCGGGATGCAGCCGCGCCTCGGTGTAGCTGGCCAGATCGGCGCCCTCTGCGGCGGCGTGGGCCTCGGCCTTGGCCAGAATGGCGGCCAGGTTGTTCAGGGTGTTGAGATAGACGGGGATCGAGACGTCATAGAAGGACAGGGACAAGGCGCTTCTCCGGTTCATTGTTGGGAACCAGATGGGGGATCGGCGCGGCTTTCCCAAGGGGGTTGTCTTGAAAAACCCACTCGGGCGTTCCGGTCAGCCCAGCAGGTGGCGGGCGATGACGTTGCGCTGGGTCTCGCTGGTGCCGGAATAGATGCTGGCCGCCCTCACCGACAGATGTTTGGCCATGGCCCTTGCGCCGTCCTCAAGCCCCGTCTCCGGGCCTTCGAGGATGGACAGATCGGCCGCCGCCAGGGGGCCTGCGACCTCGAGCGCCAGTTCCGCCACCCGCTGATGCAGCTCGCTGCCCAGCAGCTTGAGCATCGAGGGGGTGACCGCCGCCCCGGCCTCGGCCCGACCGCTGGGCAGGGCGTCCAGTTCGAGGCGGGTGAAGGCCTCATGCTCGATCTGCAGGGCGGCCAGGCGGGTGAGGACGGAAGGCTCCAGACCGGCTGAAGACCGGGCGGCCATCGCGGTGCGTCGCAGGACCCGTCCGACCAGAGCCGCCGGCGTATTGTTCGACCGGGCAAGATTCATCAGCCTTTTGGCGACGGTCCAGCCGTCATTTTCCGGGCCGATCCGCTGGTCAACCGGGACCTCGACGTCATCGAAGAAGACGGCGTTGAACTCATGGTCGCCCGCCAGGCCGATGATCGGCTGCACCGTCAGACCCGGCGTCTTCATGTCGATCAGCAGGAAGGTCATGCCCTGCTGTTTCCGCTCCAGATCGGCGGTGCGGACAATGGCGAACATATGGGTCGAATGGTGGGCGCCAGTGGTCCAGATCTTCGAGCCGTTGACCACATAGCGGTCGCCCTTGCGGACGGCCCGGGTGCTGATCGCCGCCAGATCAGAGCCGGCGCCCGGCTCTGAAAACCCCTGACACCAGACATGCTCCCCCGACAGGATCGGCGTCAGGTAGCGGGCGCGCTGGGCCGGGGTTCCCATCTCGATCAGCAACGGCCCCAGGCTGCGGACCCCGCCCGCGAACAGCACCGGTGCATCGTTGCGGACGCATTCGGTATCGAACAGGAAGCGCTGTCGCGCGGTCCAGCCGGCGCCGCCCCAGGCCTTTGGCCAGGCCGGTGCGATCCAGCCGTGCTCGTAAAGGCGCCGATGCCAGATGCGGCAGGCCTCGATGTCGGCATGGACGCCAAGGGTCTGCCGCCCCGCTTCCCGTAAGTCTTCGGTCAGGGCCTGGTCCAGAAAGGCGCGAACCTCACCGAGGAAGGCGTCCTCTTCCTGCGCTTCGGACAGGGGCGGGGGCGTTACCAGGGCCGGAACAGCAAGCGACATGACCCTAGAGTTCGATCATGTCGAAGTCGGCCTTGGCCGTGCCGCAGAGGGGGCAGACCCAATCGGCGGGAATGTCGGCCCAGCGGGTGCCGGGGGCAAGGCCCTCGGCCGGGTCACCGGCTTCCTCGTCATAGAGGTAGCCGCAGGTGCGACACTGCCAGACGCTGTAGGAGGCGCTCATCAACCCCGCCTCAATGCAGCTTGAAGCGGATCGGCACGGACTTGGGTCCGCAGACGAAGGACGCCGCCATGCGCCTTGGTTCCCCATCCAGTTCGATGCTGGCCACCCGCTTGAACAACTCTTCCCAGAGGATCTTCATCTCCAGCCGGGCCAGATGCTGCCCAAGGCAGACGTGAGCCCCGTAGCCGAAGGCGATATGGCGGTTGGGCGAGCGGTCGATGCGGAACTCGAACGGGTCCTCGAACACCGCTTCATCGCGGTTGCCGGAGGGATAGGACAGCATCATCCAGTCGCCCTTGGCGATCTTCTGTCCGGCCAGTTCGGCGTCGTCCGTGGCGGTGCGCATGAAGTGCTTCACCGGGGTCACCCAGCGGATCGACTCCTCGATCAGCCCGCCGATCAGGCCCGGATCGGCCTGCAGCCCGGCGTACTGGTCCGGGCGCTCGGCCAGAGCCCATAGAGCGCCGGCGGTCGTCGAGGAGGTCGTGTCATGTCCGGCGGTGGCGGCGATGATGTAGTAGCCCATGGCCTCGAGATGACCGAGGGGCTGGCCGTCTATGGTTCCGTTGGCGATCAGGCTGGCCAGGTCCTCGCGCGGATTGGCGCGCCGGTCCTCGGTCATGGCGTTGAAGTAGGCCATGAAGTCCATGACCACCGACTGGATGCTGTCGACGCCTTCCTGGAGGCTGACATCGCGGCCGCCGGTGCGGCTGAGCTCCGGGTCGGCGCTGCCGAACAGTTCCTGGGTCAGCTTGAGCATCCGCGGCTCGTCGCTTTCCGGCACCCCGATCAGCTCCATCACCACATGCAGCGGATAGAGGAAGGCGACATCGCGGGCGAAGTCGCAGCTGCCGCCGCTGTCGGCCATCCGGTCGATGAAGCCCCGGGCGATCTCCCGGATGCGACCCTCAAGCCGCCGTAGATTCTGGGGCAGGAAGGCGCCCTGCGTCAGCCGGCGGTAGGGCAGGTGATCGGGAGCGTCCATCTGCACCAAGGCGCGGACCAGATGCGGCGAGCCGCCCATCATCTGCCGCACGGCCCGGTCGGCTTCGATGTTGGTCAGGATGGTCGAGCGGTCGCCGTTGTGGAACAGGTCGTTCTGGCGCTCGACCTCCTTGATGTCGGCGTGGCGGGTGACGACCCAGAAGGGATCGAAGCCCTCGATCCGGGCCTGGGCCAGAGGCGCCTCGCGCCGCAGCCAGGTGAAGGCCTCGTCCACCCGATCACCATCGGCGTAGGCGAAGGGGTCAATGATGGTCCGGGCGATGTCGTCGGGAATGGCGGTCATGAAGTCTCTCCGTCGCGGGGCGAACTGGACACAAAACCTGCGCGCCTGACGTAGCGGCGACCAAGCGGTAACAGGCCGCGCCGGTGCAGTATTGATCTGGATCAACGGGGCGTGTTGAGCGCGCCGCCGCCCCGGCCTAAGACGGGATGTGACCGCGCCCGCAGACATCCTCGCGCTCCGAGACCAGCTGAAGGGCTGGCTGTTCGATGACGCCCTGCCCCTGTGGTGGAAGGCCGGCGCCGACCATGTGTCGGGGGGCTTCTTCGAGAAGCTGACCCTGGACGGCGCCCCCGTGGCGGCGCCGCGCCGCACCCGGGTCGTCGCCCGTCAGATCTATGTCTTCGCCCAGGCCGGGCGAATGGGCTGGACCGGTCCCTGGCGCGAGGCGGTGGACCATGGCCTGGCGGCCCTGCTGGGTCCCCTGTCGCGGCCGGACGGACTGTTCCGCTTCTCCGTCGATGAGCAGGGCGCGCCGGTCGATGACTGCGCCCAGCCCTATGAACAGGCCTTCGGCCTGCTGGCCCTGTCGGCGGCGGCCCAGGCCCTTGGCGGGGACCGGTTCGAGGCCCGCGCCCTCGTCGCCGCCGAGGCGCTGGCCGATCAGCTCGGCCGGGACGACGGCGGGGTGCATGACGATCCCTCCCGGGGCCTGCCGCTGCGGGCCAATCCCCTGATGCATCTGTTCGAGGCCGCCCTGGCCTGGCGCGAAGCGGGCAGCGATCCCGTCTGGGCCGATCTGGCCGACCGGATTTCGACCCTCGCCGTCGAGCGCCTGATCCAGCCCGGCGTCGGCGGACTGCCGGAGCTGTTCGACGGCGACTGGCGGCCCACCCCCGAGGCCGAGATCGAGCCGGGCCATCAGTTCGAATGGGGCTTTCTGCTGCTTCGGCAGAAGGCCCTGGCCTCTGATGCGGCGGCCGGCGCGGCGGGGCGGCGACTGATCGCCCTGGCCCAGGGCGTCGGCGTTGATCGCGACCGGGGCGTGGCCCTCGCCAGCCTTGACCAGCGGCTGTCGCCGGTGGATCGCACCGCCCGGCTCTGGCCCCAGACCGAGCGGACCCGGGCCGGCGCCCTGCTGGCCGGCCAGGACCCGGCGGCCGGCTGGCCGATCGCGGCCGGGGGCGCGGCCAGTCTGCTGGCCTATCTGGACACCCCCATTCCGGGGCTCTGGCATGAGCATATGGAAGCCGACGGCGCCTTCCGGATCGAGCCGTCGCCGGCCAGCAGCCTCTATCATCTGGTCGGCGCCATCCAGGCTCTGGATGAAGCTTGTCTGAAAGCGTCATCATGATCGTTGCGTTGCGCCCATCGCCGCCGAACCCTAAATCCGCTGGCGAACGGGCGCTCCAGCCGTGCTGGACCCAGCCCCTGACCGGATTAGAAAAACTGTGGCTTCAACCGCACCCGCCCCGACCGTCGACCGCCCTGCCGGGACGCCGGGCTTGACCCCCGATCGCCTGACCCATCTTCAGCGGCTGGAGGCGGAAAGCATCCACATCATGCGGGAGGTCGTCGCCGAGGCCGCCAATCCGGTGATGCTCTATTCGGTCGGCAAGGACAGCGCGGTGATGCTGCACCTGGCCGCCAAGGCCTTCTTCCCCGGCAAGCCGCCATTCCCCCTGCTGCACGTCGATACGACCTGGAAGTTCCAGGCCATGTACGAGATGCGCGAGCGCATGGCCCGTGAGCTTGGCTTTGACCTTCTGGTCCACCAGAACCCCGAGGCCGTGGCCGCCGGCATCAATCCCTTCGACCACGGCAGCGCCACCCACACCGACCTGTGGAAGACCGAGGGGCTCAAGCAGGCGCTGGACAAATACGGCTTCGACGCGGCCTTCGGCGGCGCCCGCCGGGACGAGGAAAAGAGCCGCGCCAAGGAACGGGTTTTTTCCTTCCGCTCGGCCGGTCACCGGTGGGATCCCAAGAACCAGCGGCCCGAACTGTGGAAGCTCTATAACGCCCGCAAGAAGCCCGATGAGACGATCCGCGTCTTCCCGATCTCCAACTGGACCGAGCTGGATATCTGGCAATACATCCACCTCGAACAGATCCCGATCGTTCCCCTCTACTATTCCGCCGTCCGGCCGGTGGTGGAGCGCGACGGCGCGTTGATCATGGTCGATGACGACCGCATGCCGCTGCGCGAGGGGGAGACGCCGATGATGAAGTCGGTCCGCTTCCGCACCCTTGGCTGCTACCCCCTGACCGGGGCGGTGGAATCGACGGCGGCGACCCTGCCGCAGATCATCCAGGAAATGCTGCTGACCACCACCTCCGAGCGTCAGGGGCGGATGATCGATCACGACCAGGCCGCCTCGATGGAGAAGAAGAAGCAGGAGGGGTATTTCTGATGGGCTATTCCCCCACCCTTCCGCTCGTCCCGGCGAATGCCGGGATCCAGCTTCAAGCGCCGCCTCGGCAAGCAAACCCGAAATATCTGTCCTCTTCGAAATGGGTCCCGGCATTCGCCGGGATGAGCGGGTTTTAAGCGCATGGCCCACGTCTCCGATCTGATCGCCGAGGATATCGACGCCTACCTCGAGGCCCATCACCACAAGTCGCTGCTGCGGTTCATCACCTGCGGCAGCGTCGACGACGGCAAGTCCACCCTGATCGGCCGGCTGCTCTATGACTCGAAGATGATCTTCGAGGATCAGCTGGCCTCCCTGGAGGCCGATTCAAAGCGGGTCGGCACGCAGGGCGGGGAGATCGATTTCGCCCTGCTGGTCGACGGTCTGGCGGCGGAGCGGGAGCAGGGCATCACCATTGATGTCGCCTATCGCTTCTTCTCCACCGAACGCCGCAAGTTCATCGTCGCCGACACCCCCGGGCATGAGCAGTACACCCGCAACATGGTCACCGGCGCCTCGACCGCCGACGCCGCCGTCATCCTGATCGACGCCCGGCGCGGGGTGCTGACCCAGACCCGTCGCCACAGCTATCTGGTCTCGCTTCTGGGCATCAAGAACATCGTCCTGGCGATCAACAAGATGGATCTGGTCGACTGGTCGCAGGAACGATTCGACGAGATCCTGGCCGAGTATCGCGCGTTCGCCGCCCGCATCGGCCTGACCGGCTTCACCGCCATCCCGATGAGCGCCCTCAACGGCGAGAACATCACCGAGCCCAGCGCCAAGGCCCCCTGGTATGACGGCCCGCCGCTGATGGCCTGGCTGGAAGACTGCCCGGTCGGCGACGAACTGGCGGCGGGCTCCTTCCGCATGCCGGTCCAGTGGGTCAATCGGCCCAACCTCGATTTCCGCGGCTTCTCCGGCCAGATCGCGTCCGGAACCGTCAAGCCGGGCGATCGGGTGCGGGTGCTGCCGTCGGGCCGTGAAAGCCGTATTGCCCGGATCGTCGTCCAGCCGGACGACCTGCCCCGGGCCGTGGCCGGCCAATCGGTCACCCTGACCCTGACTGACGAGGTCGATGTCTCCCGGGGCGACGTCCTCGCCGCCGCCGATGATCCCCCCGCCGTCGCCGACCAGTTCGAGGCCACCCTGGTGTGGATGGACGACGAGCCGATGCTGCCGGGCCGGCCCTATCTGCTGAAGATCGGGACCCAGACGGTGTCGGCGACGATCACCGAGCCCAAATACCGGGTCAATGTGAATACCCTCGAGCACACCGCCGCCAAGCGGCTGGATCTGAACGAGATCGGGGTCTGCAACCTCTCGCTCGGCAAGCCGATCCCGTTCGAGGCCTATGCCGACAACCGCGACCTCGGCGGGTTTATCCTGATCGACCGGCTGACCAACCGCACGGTCGGGGCCGGAATGCTGCACTTCGCCCTGCGCCGGGCCGACAATATCCACTGGCAGTCGACCGACATCGACAAGGCCGCCCGCGCCGCCCAGAAGGGCCAGAAGGGCCGCGTCGTCTGGTTCACCGGCCTGTCCGGGGCCGGCAAGTCGACCATCGCCAACCTCGTCGAAAAGCGGCTGCACGCCGCCGGCCGTCACACCTATCTGCTCGACGGCGACAATGTCCGTCATGGTCTGAACCGCGACCTGGGCTTCACCGAGGAAGACCGGGTGGAGAACATCCGCCGGGTCGCCGAGGTGTCGAAACTGATGGTCGACGCCGGGCTGATCGTCCTGACCGCCTTCATCAGTCCCTTCCGCGCCGAGCGTCGCATGGCCCGGGAAATGATGGCCGACGGCGAGTTCATCGAGGTCTTTGTCTCCACGCCGATCGAGGAAGCCGAGCGGCGTGACGTAAAGGGCCTCTACGCCAAGGCCCGGGCCGGCGAGCTGAAGAACTTCACCGGGGTCGACAGTCCCTATGAAGCGCCGGAGCAGGCCGAAATCACCGTCGACACCACCAGCCTGTCGCCGGTCGAGGCGGCGGAGCAGATCGTCGCCTGGCTGGATCAGGCCGACTGACGCCGCGGCCGGATGAACAACAATACATTGGCCATGCGGGCCCAAATCCGTAACTCTGGAGGCTGACCGCCCCTCCGGAGGACGCCCCTCGATGACCCGGCCCCTGAAGAAGAGTGAAACGCTCGAAATCCGTCTGCCGTTCGAAACCAAAACCGCCTTCATGGCCCGCTGCCGGGATGAGGGGCTGACCGCCAGCGAGGCGGTGCGGACCTTCATCGATCAGCGCCTGTCCGGGGCTGAGCGGCGCGGTCCGCGCGGCTGGCGACGTCGCGCCCAGGCGGCGGCGGGGGTCCTGGTGCTGCTCGGCGCCGGGGCGACGGCGCTTCCCTCCCTTGCCGGAACCCTGGACCGGGCGGGGTTCTCAGGGCTCGACCGCAATGGCGACGGCCGGCTCAGCCGGGCCGAGTTTTCCGCCGCCGGCCTGCATCTGGATTCCGGCGCGGCGGTTCTGGCCGATGAGGCTGACGCCGGCCTGCGCCGGCAGGTCCTGGACCGGGCTTTCCGGGCGAGCGACGCCAATGGCGACGGCGCCGTGACGTTTGTCGAGTACCGCCAATCTTCCAGGTGACTGGCTTCCAGGTGACCGGCTTCTAGGTGATCGGCTTCAGGAACCGGTCCCAGTGGAGGGCCAGCCAGGTCCAGGGCTTGAACAGCGAGGCGCCGGGCTTCCATGAGGCCAGGATCAGGTCGGCCCGTCCGACAATGTCTTCCGCCGCCACATAGCCGACGCCGTATCCAGCCGCCCAGCGGCTGTCGAGGGAGTTGTCGCGGTTGTCGCCCATCATGAAATAGTGGCCTGCCGGCACGATGTAGACCGGCGTGTCATCACCCGGATGCCCGGTCCCGCGATCAAAGGTGGCGTAGGGCTTTCCGTCCGGCCGGGTCTCGTCGTAGCGCAGGGGCGTCAGGCCGGGGGAGTCGCGGTCGCTGGCCGGGCCGATCAGGGTGCGCTGCAGCGGAACGCCGTTGATCGACACCGCGCCGCCGATGACCTGCACCCGGTCGCCGGGCAGGCCGATGGCGCGCTTGATCAGGGTCTTGGCCGGATCGACGCTGTCGTGAAAGACCACCACATCGCCCCGCTTCGGCCCTGTGCCGAACACGCGTCCCTTGAACAGCGGCGGTGAGAAGGGAAGGGAGGCGCGGCTCCAGCCGTAGGGAAACTTGGAGACGATGATGTAGTCGCCGGTGACCAGACCCGGCTCCATCGAGGAGGAGGGGATGGTGAAGGGCTGGAAGAAGATGATCCGGAACAGGACCGCGATGGCCAGGGCGATGGCCAGGGTCTTGATGATCTCCAGCAACTCGCCCTTCAGGGACGGCGGCGGGGTCTGGGCGGTCTCGGTCATGGTCGGGCTCTGATCTGTCATCGTGGCCCGATCCTGAACCGGGTCGCTATCCCGGGCGAGTAAAGAGCTGTCCGGACAGGCCGAAAGTCCGTCCGGACGGGGCGGAGCAGGCGGCTTGTTCCGCCCCGCGTTTGTGCGATGGTCGCGGTCTGGAGACCTGAGATGACAACCAAGACTGCGCCCTGGATCGCCATCGGTCTTTGCCTGCTCGCCGCCATGCTGGAGGGGTTCGACATCGCCTCCATGGGGGTGGCCGCCCCGAAGATGATTCCGGCCTTGGGCCTGAGCAAGCCGGAAGCCGGCTGGGCGTTCAGCGCCAGTCTGTTCGGGCTGTTGTTCGGCGCCCTGATGGCCGGACCGGCGGCCGACCGGGTGGGCCGCAAACCGGTGCTGCTGGTGGCGGTGGTCGCCTATGGCCTGTTCTCCCTGGCCACGGCCTTCGCCGGATCGCTCGGGCCGTTGCTGGGCGTGCGGTTCCTGACCGGGCTTGGACTGGGCGGCGCCATGCCGATGCTGATCGCCATGGCCTCGGAACTGGCCAGCCCAAGGCGGCGGGCCTTCACCGTCGGGCTGATCACCGCCGGCCTGCCGATGGGCGGGGCCCTGGTCGGACTGGTGGCCCGCAGCGATCTGGCCCAGGCTGACTGGCGGGTGATCTTCATCATCGGCGGCGTCGCGCCCCTGTTGCTGGCCGGGCTGCTTGTCCTGCTGCTGCCGGAGACCCGGGCCAAGTCGGCGGACGATGTGGTCACCGGCGAGGCGCTGCACGCCCTGTTCGGGCGCGAGCGACTGGCGACGACCGCCAGTCTGTGGATCGGCTACGGGGCCATGGCTCTGGTGCTGCATCTGTTCCTCAACTGGTTGCCGAGCCTGCTGGTCGAGCGCGGCCTGCAGGGACGGGACGCGGCGGCGATGTCGGTCCTGTTCAATCTGGGCGGCGCGGCCGGCGGCATGCTGGCCGGCCTGGCCATTGATCGCTTCGGTTCCCGCTGGCCGTTCGCGGCGATCTTCGCGGCCCTGATCGCCGCCCTCTTTGTGCTGGCCGGGGCGGCGCCGGCGATGATGGCGGCGATGTCCTTCGCCGCCGGGTTCCTGATCATGGCCGGACAGTTCGGCCTCTATGCCGTCGGTCCCGACTACTACGGTCCGTCGGTTCGCGGGGTCGGGGTCGGGGCGGCGGTCTCGGCGGGACGTCTGGGGTCAGTGTTCGGCCCCCTGGCGGCGGGACAGCTGCTCGGCGCGGGGATCAGCAGCGGGCAGGTGGTGATGGCGACCGTGCCGATCGTTCTGCTGGCCGCAATCGCCGCCGTCGGGCTGTCGATCTGGGGGCGAAAGGACGTTTCGCCTCCCGCGCCCCTGTCCTGAAGGATTTCAACGGCTTGACCCCGCGCAGCGATGAAGTTGCGATGAAGTCAAAGTGAAGTCGAACTGAAGTGGATATGAAGTGCGGATGAAGCGCGGATGCGGGCTCCGGGGCCTCCGTATCGAAGCGCCCCTCATTGTCGCATGGAACAGGGGGCGCACGAAAAAGGGCGCGACCCTCGCGGATCGCGCCCCTGATCGGCTGATGAAAGCCGGCGCCTAGATTGCGCCGCTCAGTTCCTGGACTTCCTCGAAGGTGCGCAGGCCGGGCTTCTGGGCGCAGACCAGCACGCCCATGTTGCCGGGCGGGTGCTTGTTATCGAGCATCTTCTCGTGGGCCGCCGGGATGTCGTCCCAGGTGAAGACTTCCGACAGGCAGGGGTCGATACGACGGTCGATGACCAGCTGGTTGGCGGCCGAGGCCTGCATCAGGTTGGCGAAGTGGCTGCCCTGGACGCGCTTCTGGCGCATCCACAGGAAGCGGGCGTCCATGGTCAGGTTGTAGCCGCTGGTGCCGGCGCAGATGGCGACCATGCCGCCGCGCTTGACCAGGAAAACGCTGACCGGGAAGGTCGACTCGCCCGGGTGTTCAAAGACCATGTCGACGTCGCGGTTGCCGGTGATCTGCCAGACGGCTTTGCCGAACTTGCGGGTCTCCTTCATGTAGTCGGAGAATTCCGGGCCGTTGACGGTGGGCAGCTGGCCCCAGCAGTTGAAGTCCTTGCGGTTCAGAACCGCCTTGGCGCCCTGGCTGAGCACATAGTCGGCCTTGTCGTCGGAGCTGACCACGCCGATGGCGTTGGCCCCGGTGACGGCGGCCAGCTGGACGGCGAAGACGCCCAGGCCCCCCGAGGCGCCCCAGACCAGAACGTTCTGACCCGGCTTCAGCTCATGCGGCTGGTGGCCGAACAGCATGCGGTAGGCGGTGGCGAGGGTGAGGGTGTAGCAGGCGCTTTCTTCCCAGGTCAGGTGCTGGGGGCGCGGCATCAGCTGGCGCGACTGAACGCGGCAGAACTGGGCGAAGCTGCCGTCCGGGGTCTCATAGCCCCAGATCCGCTGGCTGGGCGAGAACATCGGGTCGCCGCCGTTGCATTCCTCGTCGTCGCCGTCGTCCTGGTTACAGTGGATGACAACCTCGTCGCCGACCTTCCAGCGCCGCACCTTGGCGCCGATCTTCCAGACGATGCCCGAGGCGTCGGATCCGGCGATGTGGTAGGGCAGCTTGTGAACGTCCAGAACGCTCATCGGCTCGCCAAGAGCGGCCCAGACGCCGTTGTAATTGACCCCGGCGGCCATCACGAGCACGAGGACCTCGTCCTCGCCGATCTCCCAGGTGTCGACAACCTCGACCTGCATGGCGGTGGCGGGGCGGCCGTGGCGTTCCTTGCGGACGGTCCAGGCGTACATCTTTGAAGGGACATGGCCGAGGGGCGGGATCTCTCCAATCTCGTAGAGATCCTTGAGCTCGGTCTTGTCGAGGGTGGCGGTGGTCATGCGCGGCTCTCGTGGCGTTTCTGGTTGCACTGCAGTTGTTCCCACGCCCTTTGCGGACGCCCCGCGCGCCGTTGACGAACCATCACCCGGGGTGAAGGCCGCTCGACGCGTCAGATCGATGGTTTGCGAGCAAGATTTACCTTGTTCAGGCGCCTGCAAGCCCCCATCGGGGCAGGATCGTGTGACGGATGTGTGATCGAGGCAAGCAGAATCTTTGTGCGATGCAGCATGACGGCGTCGCGTGGGCGGTGAACGGGGAGGGGTTATCCGCCACGCTAGGGCATCAGCTCCGGACGCGATCGGGGCCCGGATAACCTGTCCCCGTTGTCGCTTGCGTGGGTCGCCGCGCCGCCGCAAGGTCGCGCCATGCCCCTGCACGTTTCCCGCCCCTCTGAAGACGTCGTCCTGCTGGAGCTGGATGCGCCGCCGGCCAATACGTTGGGCATGGCCATGCGGGTGGCGCTGGAGGCGGCGCTGGCCGACATCGACGCCGATCTGGCGGTGCGGGCGGTGGTGCTGACCGGGCGAGGACGGGCCTTCTGCGCCGGGGATGACCTGATGGAGGCCGCCGCCAGACCCCCGGCCGAGGGGCTGGAGGCGGTCTACGGTTTCAATGTGCTGATGAGCCGGATCGAGGCCCTGAGGGTTCCGGTCATCGCCGCGGTGAACGGCTGGTCGATGGGCGGGGGGCTGGAACTGGCTCTGGCCTGCGATATCCGCCTGGCCTCGCCGGACGCCATCTTCACCGCCTCGGGGGTCAATGTCGGGCTGATGGCCTCGGTCAAGCGCCTGCCCCGGCTGATCGGCGAGGGGCCGGCCAAGGCCATGCTGCTGACCGGATCGCCGATCAGCGCCGACGCCGCCCTGATGCGCGGCCTGGTCACCGGGGTGCACCGGCAACTGGTCGCAGAATCGCTGGCCGTCGCCGCCCGCATCGCCAGCCGGGCGCCGTTGTCGGTCGAGGCGGTCAAGCGGGTGGTCGGCAGACCCTTCGACGAGCGGGCCGAACTGGCCGAGCTGTTCAACAGCCGCGACCATCAGGCGGCGCTGGCGGCCTTTTCCCGCAAGGAAACGCCGGTGTTCGGGCGGGGGTAGGCGGTGTTGAACGGGGACAGGTTATCCGGGTCCCGGTCGCTTGAGGGCCTGGAGCAGCAGTGGGGCGGATAACCTGTCCCCGCTCCGCCCGTTCGGCAACGTCCTTCCCCAGGGGCGGCTTTTCTTCCGGACCCGCGCAAAAATGTTGCGCTGCAGCAGGCTGATCGCCATGATCCGCGCCCGATGACAGACAAATCCTTCCAGCACGCCGCCGACGCCCCGTGGATCTTCCGCACCTATGCGGGACACTCCAACGCGGCCAAATCCAACGCCCTCTACCGGCGCAATCTCGACGCCGGCCAGACCGGGCTGTCGGTGGCTTTCGACCTGCCGACCCAGACCGGCTACGACGCCGATCACATCCTGGCGCGGGGCGAGGTGGGCAAGGTCGGGGTGCCGATCGGCCATCTGGGCGACATGCGGACCCTGTTCGAGGCGATCCCGCTGGATCGCATGAACACCTCCATGACCATCAATGCGCCGGCGGCCTGGCTGCTGGCCATGTATGTGGCCCTGGCCGACGAGCAGGGCGCGCCGCGGGGCAAGCTGGCCGGCACCACCCAGAACGACCTGATCAAGGAGTATCTGAGCCGGGGCACCTACATCTTCCCGCCGAAACCCAGCCTGAAGCTGATCGGCGACATGGTGGCCTGGTGCTATCGCGAGACGCCCAAATGGAACCCGATCAACGTCTGCAGCTATCACCTGCAGGAGGCCGGGGCGACGCCGGAGCAGGAGCTGGCCTATGCCCTGGCGACGGCGATTTCGGTACTCGATACGGTGCGCGCCGGGGGGCAGGTTCCCGAGGCCGATTTCGAGATCGTCTGTTCACGGATTAGTTTCTTCGTCAACGCCGGCGTCCGCTTCGTCACCGAGCTGTGCAAGATGCGCAGCTTCACCGCCCTGTGGGATGAAATCCTGCAGGACCGCTATGGCGTGCAGGACCCCAAGGCCCGGCGGTTCCGCTATGGCGTCCAGGTCAACAGCCTGGGCCTGACCGAGCAGCAGCCGGAGAACAATCCCTATCGCATCCTGCTGGAAGCCCTGGCCGTGACCCTGTCCAAGGGCGCCCGGGCGCGGGCCCTGCAGCTGCCGGCGTGGAACGAGGCGCTGGGTCTGCCCCGGCCCTGGGACCAGCAGTGGAGCCTGCGGATGCAGCAGGTGCTGGCCTATGAGACCGACCTTCTGGAATACGAGGACCTGTTCGACGGCAGCCATGTGGTCGAGGCCAAGGTCGCCCAGCTGAAGAGCGGGGCCATGGCGGAGCTGGCGAAGATCGACGCCATGGGCGGGGCCGCGGCGGCCATCGGCTATATGAAGGAACAGCTGGTCGGGTCCAACGCCGACCGCTTCCGCAAGATCGAGACCGGCGAGATGACCGTGGTCGGGGTCAACCGCTGGACCGACAGCGAGGCCAGCCCCCTGTCGGCCGGCGAAGGCTCGATCGAGACGGTTGATCCCAGGCTTGAAGCCGAGGTCGTCGGCAAGCTGAAGGCCTGGCGGGCGGAACGGGATCAGGCCGCGGCCGACGAGTCCATCCGTGTACTGAAGGAAACCGCTTCAGAGGGCCGCAACATCATGGAAGCCTCGATCGCCGCCGCCCGCGCCGGGGTGACGACGGGCGAGTGGAGCTTCGCCCTGCGCGAGGTGTTCGGCGAGTATCGCGGACCCACCGGGGTGGCCATGGCCGTGGCCACCGGCGACGCCGAGGACATTGAGGCGGTCAAGGCCGAGGTCGAGCGGGTGTCGAAGGCGCTGGGCCGGACCCTGAACTACATGATCGGCAAGCCGGGTCTCGACGGCCACAGCAACGGCGCCGAACAGATCGCCACCCGGGCCCGGGCCTGCGGCATGGAAGTGGTCTATGACGGCATCCGCTCGACGCCGGAGGAGATCGTTCGCCGGGCCATCGAGGCGAAGTCCCACGTCATCGGCCTGTCGATCCTGTCGGGCTCGCACCTGGATCTGGTGCAGGAGGTCGTGCGGCTGATGCGTGCCGAGGGCATCGGCGAGGTGCCGCTGGTCGTCGGGGGCATCATCCCGCCCGAGGACGCGCTGATCCTCAAGCAGATGGGCGTGCGCCGGGTCTATACGCCCAAGGACTTCAAGCTGACCCAGATCATGGCCGATGTCGTGCGGGTGGTTGAGGAGAGCGTCCTGACGCAGGCGTAAAGGCGGTTTGCGCAACCTGGAATGTCGGTTAACCTGAGCGGGACGGGCCCGTAGCGGCGGCCCTGACGGCGTCCGGGGGGCGGGGCATGATCGCGTTTCTGAAGCGGCTGAAGCCATGGGACATCCTCTGGGCCTTCGGGTTCGTCGGTCTCATCTGGTTTTTGTATTCAGGCCTTCCGGAGGATTCGCCGGTCCCGCGAAAGCTCCTTGGAAACAGTGTCGTGGGGGCGGCCTATGGCCTCATCGCCGTGCTGCTGATCGCCAGCGCAATTGCCGGACAAATTCCCTATCTGGCCGTGCGCGAAAGGCGTTGCGACGGTGGATTTGAATGGCGCCGTCCACCGGTCCGCTACCTCATCGAGTGCATGGCGATCTGCTGGTTCTTCATCTGGGCGGGGGTGCTGTTCGGTTTCGCCGAGGCCTTCTGGACGCTCGGCGACTGGACCCGGATCTCCGTTTCAGCGGCGATGGGCCTGTTTGTGACCGTCGCCGTGATCGCCGTCCTGATCGCTCAGCTTCGCCAGGTTTTCGGTTCGCAGGCGGTCCTCCGGGTCACCTCCGAGGGGCTGACCGTTGGTGACCGGACGGTCGACTGGTCTGATGCCGACGCCGTCATCTTCGGCCGCTATCGCTGGCATGAGTTCGGGGTGCAGCTTGCAGACAGCAATGACCGGCGCGGGCGCGAATGGTGGTTCAGCCTGCGTGACGCCGGCATCGAGGCGCCGCATTTTCTCGACCGGCTGGAGCGGGTCGCACCGCAGGTTACCGTCCTCAAACCGGAGGGCGAACCGATGCGCGGCGCCCGGCCGATCCCGGCAGTTTAGCGTCCCAGACGCCACGCCCCCCACCATCCCAGCACCGCGACCGGCAGAAAGGCGCCGAACAGCCACAGGCCGTTGATCGGAGCGGTGGCCGGATCGATCCCGCCGGCGAAGCCAAGCGCATTGGCGATGGCGCCGGCGGCCGCCGAGCCTACGGCCCCGCCGATCAGCTGGGCGGTCGGGACGGCGGATGAGGCCAGGGCCTGCTGCTCCTCATCAAGGCCGGTGAGGATGCGGCGGGTGGCGAAGGCCCAGCTGAGGCCAAAGCCGGCGCCGATGGCGGTCATGCCGAGGACGATGGTCCACAGGCCGCCCTGCGGCAGGGCCCAGGTGGTGAAGGCGATGCCGGCCAGGATCACGCCGGCGCCCAGGCGGATCATCAGGCCGTCGCGGTTCTGGATGCCGGCCACGGCCAGGGCGACGACGGTCCAGCCGCCGGCGATGGCGGTGATCACATAGCCGGCGACCAGCGGCGAGGCATTGTGCATGACCTGGATCATCGCCGGGCCATAGACGCTGAAGCCGATGGCGGCGGCCTCGAAGGCGAAGATCATCAGATACCCCGCCGCCGCCCGGCCGGCGAGATCGGCGATGGCGCTGGGCAGCAGGGCGCCGCGGGTGCGGCTGTTGACGGCGATCATCCAGGCCAGGGCGGCGAGGCCGGCCAGCCCCATCCCCGCCGCCAGCAGGGGCGATCCGACCACCCCGGCCATGGCGATCAGGATGACCGACGCCGTCAGGGCGGCGAGCTGAGCCCAGGCCACCGGCGGGGCGTCCGGATCGACTGTGCGGGGCGACCGGCGGGGGATCATGGCAAATGTGGCGACGGTGAAGATCAGTCCCTGGATGGCGAAGACCCAGAAGGCCCAGCGCCAGAGGCCGGCGCCGGCGAAAATCCCGCCGATCAGCGGACCCAGCACCGTGGCGATGCCCCAGACCCCGGCGATGGCTCCGAACACCCTGGCCCACAGCCGTTCGGGAAACAGGGATGTGGTGGCGACATAGCAGAGGGCCATGATGGCGCCGGCGCCCAGGCCCTGGATCAGACGACCCGCCACGAAAGTCAGGAAGGTCGGGGCGATCGCGCTGAGGCCGCAGCCGACCGCATAGATCAGCGCCGAGACGATGAGGGCGTTGCGCAGGCCAAGGCGCAGGGACAGGCGGCCGGACACGGCGCCCGACAGAATCGAGGCCAGCAGGAAGGCGGCGACCGACCAGGCGAAATAGCGAAAGCCGCCGATCTCCTCGGCGATGCTGGGGGTGATGGTCACGGTGACTAGGGAATCGGCCGCGTTCAGCCAGACGCCCACGCACAGGAACAGGAAGCGCGGCAGATACTGCGGGGCGAGCATGGCGCGCCAACCTTCTGGGTCCTGCGGCTTGCCCATGTCTATCCAGCGTGTCGTATGAAATGGCGGAAGTAGGCCTCTGTGTCCTGCCACAGGCCGTCCGCCTCAATCCTCGGCAGGGTTGAACGGGCATCCTTGCCCCAGGCCATCTGCTCGCTGATGTAGTCGTCCAGTTCCGCAATGCGGGGACCGGACCCGACGCCTTCGGTCGCAGCCTGTTTGGCTTCACGCAAGGCGGTCAGAGCGGACGCTGTGCGTTCCGGCAGCGACACCCCCGCCAGCAGCGCCGGCAGGTTCATCGGCGGCGGCTCGTCCGACCGGACCCGCAGCCAGTGCAGGGCCACCGCAGGACGAATGACGTAGAAGTACTTCTTGAGCTTCACTTCCTCGCGGTTCTCGATGAAGCCGCCCCACTGACGACGGGCCAGGCCATAGTAGTGGGCGACGTCGCCGTAGAGCCCCCGCCAGGCGTTGACGAGAGGCTGAAACCCGCTGCGAAAGCCGGGCGCTTCTTCATAGATGATGGGCGAACTCATCCATTCAGCGACAATGGCATTGCCGCGGGCGACGAGCCGCAGCGCCTTGGCGAGGTCCCAACCGCCGAGGTCTATCTCGTCGACAATGGGTCGCTCGATAACGTCGCGCATCGGGCGCAGGGCCAGATAGTCATCGACGGGCCGGACATAGAGAAAGCGGCAGTCGTAGTCGCTGTCGGGTGAGTGAAAGCCCCATGCCCGGCTGCCTGACTCCACGGCCAGCAGGACCCGTGCACCCTCTTCCTGACCAACCTTGGTCAGTCGATCACGAATGATGTCGCGAAACGGAGGCGTCACGGCCTGATCAGGGGAGTAGTCGAGGATCATAGCCACCTGTTGGCTGGAGCGCGCAACCGGGTCAAGGTGGGGTGGATGGCGAGGTCTCTCAACAACAGTCAGCTGGCCCGGCGCGGGGTGGGCGAGCGTCTCAGGGGCGGGGTCCAGCTGTTCCGGGGCTGGTTCGCCGTGGTCTGGCTTCTTGGCCTGATCGTCGGGCTGGTGTTTCTGGCCAGCTGGTTTCCGGGGACCTATCCACGGCGGGTTCCGCGAGAGCTGGTCTCCACCCTGGATGTGGCGCCGTTTGTTCTGGCGGGGCTGGCCCTGCTGATCGACTACTTCGTCCGCACGGAGCCGCAGTCGGCCGGTGGCGGAAAGGTCTGGCGCCGGCCCCTGAGCTGGTCCCTGGTCCTGGCGCTCTGGGGGCTGACGCTTCTGACCAGCCAGGCGGGGAATCTGTCGCGGCTGCCGGCGATCTGGCAGGCCGGAGACTGGCCGAGACTGGCGGTCGGCGGAGCGATCCTTGCGGTCTGCGGGGCGTTTCTGGGCGCGGCCGGCTTCCGGGCCCTGAAGCGGCCGGTGCTGCTGGCCGTCGACTTCTACGGCATCGCGGCCCCGGAGGACGGGATCGACCGTCTGGGCTGGCGGTCGGTCGCGGCGGTGGTCATCGATCCCGCGGCCATGCCGTTCAGCTTCCGGGTGGTTCTGGCCGAGGAGGCTGATCGCTCGGGGCTGCGCGAGGGGTGGCCGGATATCGACGAGATCGAGGTCAGTCTCAGAGTGATCCGGGCGACGCCCGAAGACATTCTGTCGGCGTTGCGGACCGTGGTTCCGTGGATGGAGATCCGGCCGCCGCGCGCAGGACTATTACCTGCCGGGTAATTGAGTTGCGACTGTGGGCGGTGGAGGTGGAAGCTGACCACAGGAGGATCAGATTTGTCCGTATCGACCCTGGCCTTGCGCCCGGAGCCTCGCGCCGGCTTTCCCGGACTGCTGAGGCAGTGGCGGCAGAAGCGGCGGCTGTCACAGCTTGACCTGGCCCTGGCCTCCGATGTCTCCCAGCGGCATGTCAGCTTTCTGGAATCGGGCCGGGCCAACCCCAGCCGGTCGATGATCCTGCAGCTCAGCGAGACCCTTGATGTGCCGCTGCGGGAGCGCAACGCCTGGCTGACGGCGGCGGGGTTTGCGCCGCTGTTCCAGATCCGCCCGCTGGATGATCCGCAGATGGGGCAGGTGATGAGCGCGGTGCGGATGATGCTGACCGCCCATGAGCCGTTCCCGGCGATCGCCCTGGACCGGTCGTGGAATGTGCTGATGTCCAACGGGCCGTTCGACCGTCTCATGACCATGCTGGGCGAGGATGTCTGGGAGCGGATCGGCGGCGGGCGGCGCAATCTGATGCGGCTTTTCTTTCATCCGCAGGGCATCCGGCCGCTGGTCACCAACTGGGACACGGTCGGGCCACTGGTCTGGCGGCGGGCCTGCAAGGAGGCTGAGAGCCTTGGCGGGGCGGAGATGAAGGCGGTGCTGGCCGATCTGGCGGCCTGTCAGGACGCGGACGTCCTGTGGTCGGCGGTCGATGCGACGCTGGAGCCGGTGATGGCCTTCCAGATGCTGGTCCAGGGGCAGGCGATCTCGATGTTCGCCATCATCGCAACCCTCGGCACCGCCCAGGATGTCACGGCCGACGAGCTGCGTATCGAGACCCTCTATCCCGCCGATCCGGTCACCGAAGCCCTGTTCAGAAGCGCGGCCGCCGCGCCTGAATGATGACCTCCGGCGTAATTGCGCCGGGTTCGCGAGCGCCGTCCAATGCGGGGGAACACAGCAGAAGGGTTCCTCATCATGACGACCGATCTTACCCCCACCGACGTCATCCGCCAGTTCCTGAAAGCGATGGAAGTCCTCGACTATGACGGGGCGCTGAAGCTGGTCGCCGCCGACTGCGAATACACAAATCCGCCGCCCCTCGGCACGGTGCATGGCCACGCCGCCATCCGCGCGGTGCTGGAGCCGTTCTTTGCGCCGACCGTGACCAATGAATTCAGGATCGTGCGGGAATCCGCCTCGGGACCGGTGGTGTTCATGGAACGGCTGGACCGTCATCAACTGGCGGACAAATGGGTCGAGCTGCCGGTGACCGGAGTCTTCGAGGTGAAGAATGGCCTGATCACCTACTGGCGCGACTACTGCGAGATCCAGACGCTTCTGACCCAGTGGCCGACCGCCTGATCCCCGCGGGGCGAGGCGGGAAGACGGGGTGGGCGGGGCATGGTAAGGGGCCTTCTCCTCTCCGTTAACCTTTTCCCGCCCCATGGCCGCATACCGCGTTCCTCACCCCGACAAGCCGCATATCGAACGGCATTCGCGTCGCCAGACCCTGGTCGCGCGGGGGGTCGGCTTTGTGCTGATGTGGCTGCTGGTCGGGGTGATGGCCTTTGTCGCCGATCGGGCCATTCCGGGTCAGCATCTGCCTTGGAAACGGCTGACGCTGGTTGATCCGGTCGGGGCGGCGACCAAGGTCAAGGCGGCGAGGGCGGGGGCCGATCCGGCGGCCTGTCGCGCGGTGCTGGCCACCGGCGGTGTGGAGTATGCCGAGGTCGCGCCGCGCAGCAGCGGCTTCTGTCAGGTGCAGGACGCCGTGAAGATCACCTCGGGCATGGCGCCCCTGACGCCGGCCGATGCGCCGATGACCTGCAAGGAAGCCCTGGCCGTGGCCATCTGGGAGCGGCAGGTGGTGCAGGCGGCGGCCTTCGCCGAGCTGGATCAGGCGGTGGTCGGCATCGATCATGTGGGCAGCTACAGCTGCCGGCGGATCTACGGCCAGGCAGAGGGGCAGGTCAGCGAACACGCCCTGGCCAACGCCATCGACATCGCGGGCTTTCGTCTGGCCGACGGGACAAGCATTTCGGTGCTGAAGGACTGGAATGATCCGGGACCCAAGGGCCGGTTCCTGCACCGGGTGCGGGACGGGGCCTGCAAGGTGTTCCTGACCACGCTGAGCCCCGACTACAACGCCGAACACGCCAACCACTTCCACCTCGACATGGGCGGCTGGCCGAAGTGCGCCTGACGTTCGGCGGGGACAGGTTATCCGCGTCCCGTGAGGGATCAGGACTGACGCTGCTCTGACCCGGATAACCTGTCCCCTTTCCTGTCCCCGGGGGCGAGATTTCGCACAGCCTGTCCCGGCGTCACGGGTTGTTGCGGCGGCGACGCCTGCCTAGGCTGTGTCCCGACCCGTCATCAGAAGCGGGCGGGAGGACGAAATGGCCGATTTCAGCGCGTTCAAGGGGCGGGCCTGTCCGGAATGGTATGCCGAGCCGCAGTTCGGGGTGTTCATCCACTGGGGCATCTTCTCCCTGCCGGCCTTTGCGCCGGCCGGACGGTCGATCACCGCGCTGTTCGAGACCGACTACGACACCGCCTTCGTTGATGGTCCGTATGCTGAGTGGTATGACAACGCCCTGCGCGATCCGTCCAGCCCGACCTCCGCTCACCACCGTGAGCACTACGGCGACGCCCCCTATGCCGACTTCCGCGCGCCGTTCGAGGCGGCGGCCAGGGCCTTTGACGCGGGCGCCTGGGCGGACCTCTTTGCGGCGGCCGGGGCGAAGTATGTTGTCTTCGTCACCAAGCATCATGACGGCTTCTGCCTGTGGCCGACGGAGGTGGCCAATCCCTGGCGGCCGGGCTGGAACAGCCAGCGGGACTTTGTCGGGGAACTGGCCGAGGCGGTGCGGGCCCGGGGAATGCGGTTCGGGCTCTATTATTCCGGCGGGCTGGACTGGACCGCCCATCCTCGCCTGATCCGCAATCTGGGAGAGATGTTCGCCGCCGTGCCGACCGACGACGCCTATCGCGCCTATGCGGTCGCCCAGGTGAAGGAGCTGATCGACCGCTACAGGCCGTCAGTCCTGTGGAACGACATCGCCTGGCCCAATGCCGAGGACCTGCCGGACCTGTTTGCCTACTACTATGACGCCGTGCCCGACGGGGTGATCAACGACCGCTGGATGGGGACGTCGGCCCTGTTCGAGGGGTTGCGGGAGCCTGCCGCCTGCGCGGCCTTCAACAGCATGGTCAAGGCGCGCATCGCGGAGCAGGGGGTTCATGCGCCCTCGGCCCCGCCGCCGCATTGCGATTTCCGCACCGTGGAATATGGGTCCGGCGCCCATCTGGCCGGACAGAAGTGGGAATCGACCCGGGGTCTGGGCCTGGCCTTCGGCTACAACGCCGCCGAGCCGACCGGCGACTACATGACCGGGGCCGATATCGCCGCTCTGTTCACCGAGGTGAAGCGGGACGGCGGCAACCTGTTGCTCAACGTCGGTCCCCGGGCCGATGGATCGATCCCGGACATCCAGTCAAAGGCCCTGCTGGAGTTTTCACGACTGGCTTTCGGGCCCGCTTGACGTCGCGAGAGGTTGGACGCAGTTTGCGCGCCAACTTCAAACAACTGTTTTAGAGGGAAACGTCATGGCCGCTGAAGGCACGCTGTTCGATCTGACCGGCAAGGTCGCCATCATCACCGGTTCCTCGCGGGGTATCGGCAAGGCCATCGCCGAGCGCATGGCCCAGCATGGCGCCAAGGTGGTGATCTCCTCCCGCAAGGCCGGTCCCTGCGAGGAAGTGGCCGCCGAGATCAACGCCGCCAACGGCGAGGGGACGGCCATCGCCGTGCCGGCCAACATCTCCTCCAAGGACGATCTTCAGCGGCTGGTCGACGAGACCCGCAAGGCCTTCGGCAAGGTCGACGTCGTGGTCTGCAACGCCGCCTCCAACCCCTACTACGGCCCGATGGCCGGGATCGAGGACGACCAGTTCCGCAAGATCCTCGAGAACAACGTCATCGCCAACCACTGGCTGATCAGCATGGTCGTGCCGGAGATGATCGAGCGCAAGGAAGGCAGCGTGATCATCGTCTCCTCCATCGGCGGCCTGCGCGGCAGCCCGGTGATCGGGGCCTACAATGTCTCCAAGGCCGCCGATTTCCAGCTGGCCCGCAACCTGGCCCACGAATACGGAAAGGACGGCGTGCGGGTGAACTGCATCGCGCCGGGCCTGGTCAAGACCGACTTCGCCAAGGCCCTGTGGTCCAACCCCGAAACCCTGCGCCGGGCCACCGACCCGGTGCCGCTGCGCCGCATCGGCGAGCCTGACGAAATCGCCGGGGCGGCGGTCTATCTGGCCAGCGCGGCCGGCAGCTTCATGACCGGCCAGGCCCTGGTCATCGACGGCGGCGCGACGATCTAGGGGGCGCTTACCGCTGCGGGGGAACGGGGACAGGTTCTCCGGGACGGGGCGGAGTTTGTTCCTGCCAGAGCGAGGGTGCGGATAACCTGTCCCCTTGCAGTATTGCGTGCTTCGACACGCGGCCTTGAGGCCGCTACTCAGCATGACGAATTTTTCTGTCGTCATCCTGAGTAGCCCGCCTGGCGGGCGTGTCGAAGGACGCACGGGCCTTAGCCGCGCGCCCTGGCCAACCGCTCCACGCCCGCATCGAGGGTGTCGTCCTGCTTGGCGAAGCAGAGGCGGATCAGGTGGGTCGGCGCGTCGGTCTCATAGAAGGCTGAGATGGGGATGGCGGCGACGCCGTGATCCTTCACCGCCCGCTGACAAAAGGCGTGATCGGCCTCCTCGATGCCGGACGCCGCCAGATCGACATTGAGAAAATAGGTGCCGGCCGAGGGCAGGACGGCGAATCCCGCCTCGGTCAGGCCCGCCGTCAGACGGTCCCGCGACCGCTGCAGGTCGCCGGGCATGGTCGCAAACCAGTCGGGGCTGTTGGCGAGGCCCCAGGCCACCGCCGCCTGCAGGTTCGGCGGGGTGGTGAAAGTCAGGAACTGATGCGCCCCGGCAAGGGCTTTGGTCAGATGGGGCGCGGCGCAGAGGAAGCCGACCTTCCAGCCGGTCAGGGCGAACATCTTGCCCGCCGACCCGATCTTCACCGTCCGCTCGCGCATGCCCGGAAAGGCCATCAGGGGCCGGAAGGGGCGACCGTCGAAGACGATCTGCTCCCAGACCTCGTCGCAGATGGCGATAGCGTCATGGGCGACGCAATACTCCGCCAGCAGGGCAAGATCCTCATCGGCCCAGAGGGTGGCGGCCGGATTGACCGGATTGTTCAGCACCACCAGTTTCGTCCGGGCGCTGAACACCTCATCCAGCATGGCGCGGTCGATGCGGAAGTGCGGGGGCTTGAGGGTCGCCACCCTGGGTACGCCGCCGGCCCGGCGGACCATCGGCAGGTAGGCGTCATAGAGGGGCTGAAACAGCACCACCTCATCGCCGGGCGAGATCAGCGACAGGAAGGCGGCGGCGAGGGCCTCGGTGGCGCCGGAGGTGACGGTGACCTCGGATGCGCCGTCCAGATCAAGGCCCTGAAAGGCCTTGTAGTGGGCGGCGACGCCGTCCCGCAGGTCCGGCAGGCCGCGCATCGGCGGATACTGGTTGTAGCCGTGGATCGCCTCATGGGCGGCGCGCTCCCGCACCGCCAGCGGTCCGGGCGTATCGGGAAAGCCCTGGCCCAGATTGATGGCTCCGGTCTCCCGGGCCAGGCCGCTCATCACCTCAAAGATGGTGGTCGGCAGATCGGCGTAGACGGGATGGACCAAGGCGGCCTCTCGAATGCTTGCAAGGTTGCGTCCGGCGAAGGATGCTTCATGCCATGCGCGTCGTCGATTTCGAACCCCGTCATGCCGAGGCCTGGAAGCGACTGGGGGAGGCGTGGATCAGCCGCCACTTCACGGTCGAGGACAGCGACCGGAAGATCCTTGATGATCCGCAGGGTCAGGTTCTGGCGGGGGGCGGGCGAATCTACATTATCGAGGACGACCATGGCGAAGCCGTCGGCTGCGCCGGACTGATCGCCCTGCCGGCCGAACGCGGCGGCGGCTTTGAGGTGTCGAAGATGACGGTCAGCGATGCGGCGCGCGGCCGGGGTCTCGGGCGGGTGCTGATGCAGGCCTGCATCGACGGGGCGACCGCGGCGGGCGCCAGGCGTCTGTATCTGGAAACCAATGACACCCTGGCCCCGGCTCTGGGCCTGTACCGGGCTATGGGCTTTGCCGACCTGCCGCGTCAGGATACCCCCTACGCCCGTTGCAATGTCTGGATGGAACGCCCTCTGCCGTGAGTATCTGGACCATCCTGGGCCTCGAGCGCACCAAGGACGCTCGCGACATTCGCCGCGCCTATGCCCGGCAACTGAAGGTCACCCAGCCGGAAGACGATCCGGCCGGGTTCAAGGCCCTGCGCGAGGCCTATGACGCCGCTCTGGATTTCTCCCGGCATGGCTATGACGTCGAGGACGGCGGCTATGTGGTCTTTCCGGGCGAGGAGGACACTCCGGACGCTGCGCCGGATGAAGGCTGGACGGAGGCCTCCAGCGCGCCAGCCGAGCCCCCTGATGAAGCCGCGATCACGGCGGCGACAGACTGGACCGGGTTTCTCCAGCGCCGCGACCGGCTGGTTGCGTTGTTGGAGGCTGATCCACCGGCCCGGCCCCAGGCGTTGGATCTGGCGGTGCAGGATCTGATCACCGCCCCCGCCCTGTTGAATGTCGACCTCCGGCGCAGGGCCGAATTCCTCATCGCCCGGGCGATCATCGCGGCCGGAGACGCCGCCGAGCCGATCATCGATCCGGTCGCCCGCGCGTTCAAATGGACAAAAGACATCTCCGGCGAGATGGGCGCCCTGATCCAGGAGATCGAAGGCCGCAGACAGGCGCGCCGCTATCTGCGGGAGCTGCGTCTGCCGCGCCACCCCTTCCACATCGGCTACAAGGCGCTGCAGGCGCCGCCGCCCCGCTCGATGGTGGCCTTTCTGTTCAAGCCCTCGCCGGTCGGCCCGATCGCCAGCATTATCGAGCGGCTGAATTGGGAGTATCCCGAGCTTCAGGACGAGTTTCCCTATCTCGCCGCCTGGGAGGACTGGCTGGAGACGCCGAGGCTGTCGTCCGCGGCGATCTGGACCGCCGTCTTTGCCGCCGCGCCGGTGGGCGTGCTGCTCTGGATCATGATGGCGGAACGAACCGGGCCCGGGCTTGTGGCGGCGATTGTCGGAGGATTTTTTATCACCATGCTGCTCGCCGCGGCGCGGCTGGTTCTGGTGTCGATCCCCAGGCAGGCCTGGCGGCGGGAATGGTCGCGGCGTCTGCCCGATTGGGTGGCCATTGGCTGGGCGCCCTTGAGCCTGCTGCTGCTGCCGGTCGGGGCCGCCGTCGCCGGCGTCGCCTCGGGCTGGCCGCCGCAGGGCCCGGGGACCTGGGCCGTCGCCGGGCTGGCGGCCGTCTGTGTCGCGATCCTCTGGTGGTGCGCGGTGACCGGCGAGCCGGACACCCGTGAAAGCGCCCAGCCCTGGTGGGTCCGGCTGGCGATCCAGCAGGCCTACTATCTGGTCTGGATCGGCCTTCTGCTGTTCACCGCCCCGGCGATTGTCTGGCCGATGATCCCGGCGCTTCTGACCGGGGCGGCGGTGACGTTTGCGGGATCGCGAACCCTGCTTGAGCAGTGGGGCTGGCGGCTGGGCGTGCGGGGGCGACTGGCCACCCTGGCCCTGATGGCGGTGATGATCGTCACCGCTCTGGTGCTGCTGTTCCGGCTTGGCGACTATCCGGGCCTGGCGCCGGGACTGATCGCCCTCTGCGCGGTGCTGGTGCTGATGTCGAGGCCGATGGTCGAGGGCATTCCCGACGGGGCGGCGACCCTGCGCCACTGGACAGGCTGGCTGGGTCTGATCGGCCTGATCAACGCCGCCATGCGGGCGCCGGACTACACCCTTGTCCTGTCCTGCCTGTGGATCATCGCCGGGGCGGCGATTGTCTGTGTCGGGGCATTTGTCGAAGCCCGGGAAGACGCCCGGACCCGCTGAAGCGCAAAACGCCCCCGGATGTCTCCATCCGGGGGCGCGTCTTGCGGGTCAGATCAGCTCAGGGTCAATCAAACAGATCGAACAGGACCGAGGCGATCAGGCCGGTGGCGATGGCCGTCAGGATGACGTCGTCGCCGTTGCGGTAGTAGGCGTAGCCGCGCGGGGGCGGGGGCAGACGGTAGGCGCGATAGTCAACGTAGTAGCCGCGCGCCCGGTAGGTCTGGGGCAGGTACTGACCCCGGCGCCAGTTCTGGGCGTAGTAGCCGCGCGGCGCCTGGTAGCGGCCGGCGTTGTAGCGGCGCTCAGCCCGGCGTTCCCAGCGGGTCTCCTGACGGTTGCTGCGGCGATCGGCGCGATGATCGCGGCGGTCGTCCCGACGGTCATAGCGGTCGTCGCGGCGGTCTTCCCGGCGGTCGGAGCGATCATCCCGGCGGTCCGAGCGATTGTCCTGACGGTTGTCACGACGGTCATCGCGGCGTTCGTAGCGGTCGTCGGCGCGAGCGCCACCGTAGGGCTGCGCGGCGGCGGCGCCGGCGGATCCCAGGACCGACAGAGCGACCGCGGCGATCAGAAACTTCTTCATAGTGTTCATCCTCTCACCCGGCGGAAGGCTGTTCGGACCATCCGAGGTCCCCCGCTGTTGAGAGAGGTTATGCACCCCCGTCCTTGAGCCCAACCTGAACGGCGCTGCTCATCTCCCGTTCATCTTCATGCCCGGCGAAAGCAGAGGCTGAGGTTGTTGGCGGGCATGGCGATGCGGCGGGTGAGGGTCAGGCCGCAGTCCGCCGCCAGCGCCTCGACATCCTCGCGGCGACGGATGCCCCAGGCCGGGTTGCGGCTCTTCAGGCTGTCGTCAAAGGCGAGATTGGAGGCGGCGGTGGCGACATCGTCTTCCAGATAGGGGCCGTACAGAAAGAGGAGCCCGCCAGGCCCCAGAAGCCGGCCCGCGCCGCGAAGAAGGCCCTGCGTCGCCGCCCAGGGGGAGATGTGGACCATGTTGATGCAGACGATGGCGTCAGCGGCCTGCACCGGCCAGGCGTCCGGGTCGGCGGCGTTCAACGCGAGCGGAGCTTTCAGATTGGGCAGGTCTTCCGTCTCCCGCCAGGCGGCGATGCTGGCCAGGGCGGTCTGATCGGGGTCCGTCGGCTGCCAGACCAGATGCGGCAGATGCCGGGCCATATGAACGGCGTGCTCTCCGGCGCCGGAGGCGATCTCCAGCACTTCAGCGGGGCCCGGCAGTTCGGCGGACAGGATCTCGAGGATCAGGTCCCTGTTGCGGGCGGTGGCGGGGGAGGAGAGGGCGGTCATGGGTCCAGTCTAGCGGCGGGGCGGGTTTCCTGACAGCCGCGCCGGATGGGCGTTCAGCATCTGTCCCCGGCGGTCCGGTTTCGCTAGGCTCGCGCCATGACCTCCCCCGCCATCGACCTTGATCATGTGACCCGGCGCTTTGGCGGGCCGGACCCTGCGGTCGACGCCGTCACCCTCAGCGTCCCGAAAGGACAGTTCCTGGCCATCGTCGGGGCGTCCGGTTCGGGCAAGACCACCCTGATGAAGATGGTCAACCGGCTGGTCGAGCCGGACGAGGGCGCGGTCAGGGTCGAGGGCGCGGCGGTGGCCGGCGAGGACCCGGTGCAGCTGCGACGGCGCATCGGCTATGTGTTTCAGGGCGTCGGACTGTTTCCCCATATGACCGTCGGCGAGAATATCGCCATCACCCCGCGCCTGCTGGGCTGGAGCCCGGAGGACAGGGCGGCCCGGGTGGCCGAGCTTCTCGATCTGGTCAGCCTGCCCCGGGACTTTGCCGGGCGGTTTCCGGATCAACTGTCCGGTGGACAGCGGCAGAGGGTCGGGGTGGCCCGGGCGCTGGCCGCGCGACCGGGCATCCTGTTGATGGACGAGCCCTTCGGGGCGCTGGACCCGATCACCCGCGAGGGTCTGGGCGCCGCGACCCGGGCGCTGCACGATGACCTGGGCCTGACGACCCTGATGGTCACCCATGACGTGCAGGAGGCGGTGATCCTGGCTGACCGGATCGTGGTGATGTCGCGGGGCAGGGTGGTGGCCGACGACACCCCCGCGGTGCTTCTGGCCGGTCACGCCGATCCGGAGGTCGCCGCCCTGATGGAAACCCCGGCCCGGCAGGCGCGGACCATTTCCCGGCTGCTGCAGGCCGCGGCCCCGGAGGCCCGGTCGTGAGCGCCGCCGACAGTCAGGTCGCCGCCGCCTGGGCCCTGCTGCCCGACTATCTCTCCCAGCATGTGGTGCTCAGCGCCTCGGCCCTGGCGCTGGGGGTTGTGATCAGCCTGCCGCTCAGCGTGCTGGCGGCCCGCAATCCGGCGGTGCGCTGGCCGGTGCTGACCCTGGCCGGGCTGATCCAGACCATCCCGGGGCTGGCGCTGCTGGCGCTGTTCTATCCGCTGCTGCTGGCGCTGTCGGGCTTCACGGAAGGGGTCTTCGGGGTGCGGCTGCAGGCGCTGGGGTTTCTGCCGGCGCTACTGGCCCTGACGCTTTACTCGATGTTGCCGATCCTGAGGAACGGCGTCGCCGGCCTGACCGGGGTTGATCCGGCGGTGCGCGAGGCCGCCGACGGGGTCGGGATGACCGCCCGCCAGAAGCTGTTTCGCATCGAGGCGCCGCTGGCGGCCCCGGTGGTCATGGCCGGTGTGCGGACGGCGGCGGTGTGGACCATCGGGGCGGCGACCCTGTCGACGCCGGTCGGCCAGACCAGTCTGGGCAACTACATCTTCTCCGGTCTGCAGACCGAGAACTGGGTGTTTGTGCTGTTCGGCTGCGCCGCCTCGGCCGGGCTGGCGCTGATTGTCGATCAGCTTCTGGGTCTGATCGAGCGCGGCGCGGCGCGGCGTCAGGCCCTGCCGGCGATCATCGGCCTGGCCCTGCTGGGCGTCGGAACCCTGGCCGCCCTGACCCCGCAGCTGCTGCGGGCGACGGCGCCGGCCTATGTGGTCGGGGCCAAGAATTTCTCCGAGCAATATATCCTGGCCGATCTGATGGCCTCGCGGCTGCAGGCCGACGGCGCCCTGGTCACCCGCCGCGACGGGCTGGGCTCGGCCATCGCCTTCCGAGCGCTGGAGGCCGGCGAGATCGACGTCTATGTCGACTACAGCGGCACCCTCTGGACCAATGTCATGGGCCGCAAGGACATCCCGCCCCGCGCCGAGCTGATGGCCGAGCTGACCCGCTGGATGGCGGAGGAGAAGGGGGTCGCCGTGCTGGGCTCGCTGGGCTTCGAGAACGCCTATGCGCTGGCCATGCAGCGCAAGCTGGCGAACTCGCTTGGGGTCGAGACCCTCGGGGACCTGGCCACCCAGGCGCCGGCCCTGACCATCGGCGGCGATCTGGAGTTCCTGTCGCGGCCCGAATGGACGGCGATGGAAAAGGCCTATGGCCTGCGGTTCCGGCGGCAGAAGTCGTTCAACCCGACCTTCATGTACCGGGCGCTGGGCAGCGGCGACGCCGACGTCATCTCGGCCTTCTCAAGCGACGGCCGCATCGCCGCCCAGAACCTTGTCGTGCTGGGCGATCCCAAGGGGGCGGTTCCCAGCTATGACGCGGTGATCCTGATCTCGCCCAAACGCGCCGGCGACAGGCGGCTGATCGAAGCCCTGCAGCCGCTGGTCGGGGCGATCCCGGTCGAGGAGATGCGCAAGGCCAACTACGCCGTCGATCGCGACGAGGGGAAGATCTCGCCGGCCGAGGCGGCGAAGCGCCTGGCGGCGGCGATCGGGCGTTAAGGGTGCGGGGGCTGAACGGGGACGGGGTCTCCGGGTCCCAACCGTGGGCCGTCTGGAGCAACAGAGGGACGGAGTCCCTGTCCCCATTCCCTGGGCGCTGACGGGGACAGGGTCTCCGGGCCCAGACGGCTGGCCGTCTGGCGCGACAGGGGGGCGGAGTCCCTGTCCTCGTTTCTTGAGGACAGCAAAAAGGGCAGGCCGGTCGAAACCGGCGCTGCCCTTGTCGGCCCCTTGCGGGGCTGCCTCCTCCCGGCGAGCGGGAGAAGGATGCTGTTTGACGACTACTCGTCCTTGACGCGACGCTTGCGGAAGCTGGGGTTGAGGACCTTCTTGCGCAGGCGGATGTTCTTCGGCGTCACCTCGACCAGTTCGTCTTCCTCGATGTAGGCGATGGCCTGTTCGAGGGTCATGCGCTTGGGCGGGGTCAGGCGGATCGACTCGTCCTTGCCGCTGGCCCGGACGTTGGTCAGCTGCTTGGCCTTCATCGGGTTGACGTCCAGGTCGTCCATGCGGCTGTTCTCGCCGATGATCATGCCCTGGTAGGTCTTCTCGTTGCCGCCGACGAACATGAAGCCGCGCTCTTCGAGGTTCCACAGGGCGTAGGCCTGGGTTTCGCCGTCGGAGTTGGAGATCAGCACGCCCTTGCGGCCGCCGTCGATGGCGCCCTTGTAGGGTTCGTAGTGGCTGAACACGCGGTTCAGAACGCCGGTGCCGCGGGTGTCGGTGAGGAACTCGCCCTGATAACCGATCAGCGAGCGCGAGGGGCTCTTGAGGGTCAGGCGGGTCTTGCCGGCGCCCGAGGGGCCCATGTCCTTCAGTTCGGCTTTGCGGGCCGACAGCTTCTCGATGACGATGCCGCTGAACTCGTCGTCGACGTCGATCATGACGTCTTCGATGGGCTCCATGCGCTCACCGGTTTCCGGGTCGGTCTGGAAGACCACGCGCGGACGGCTGATCGACAGTTCGAAGCCTTCGCGGCGCATGCTCTCGATCAGCACGCCCAGCTGCAATTCGCCGCGGCCGGCGACTTCGAAGGCGTCCTTCTCGGAGGTTTCGGTCACCCGGATGGCGACGTTCTGCTCCAGTTCCTTCATCAGACGGTCGCGGATGACCCGGCTCTGGACCTTGTCGCCTTCGCGACCGGCCAGGGGGCTGTCGTTGACCGAGACGGTCATGGAGATGGTCGGCGGATCGATCGGCTGGGCCGGCAGGGCCTCGGTGACGTCGACGGCGCAGAGGGTGTCGGCCACGGTGGCCTTGCTCAGACCGGCGATGGCGACGATGTCGCCGGCTTCGGCGTCCTCGATGGGCTGACGCTTGAGGCCGCGGAAGGCGAGGACCTTGGTGATCCGGCCGCGCTCGATTTCCTTGCCGTCACGCGACAGGGCGTGGATGGCCATGCCGGGAACGGCCTTGCCGCTCTCGATGCGGCCGGTCAGCAGGCGGCCCAGGAAGGGGTCGCTTTCGATCAGCACCGACAGGATCTGGAAGGGCTCGTCGGCGCGGGCCACGGCCTTGGGCTCGGGGACGTGACGGACGATCAGGTCGAACAGCGGGCCCAGGTTGTCGTTGGGCTTGTCCAGATCCATCGTCGCCCAGCCGTTCTTGCCGCTGGCGTAGATGTGCGGGAAGTCCAGTTGTTCGTCGGTGGCGCCGATGGCGGCGAACAGGTCGAAGGCGTCGTTCAGGACCCGGTCGGGATCGGCGTGCGGCCGGTCGACCTTGTTGAGGCAGAGGATCGGCTTGAGGCCCATCTTCAGGGCCTTGCCGAGCACGAACTTGGTCTGGGGCATGACGCCCTCTTCGGCGTCGACCAGCAGGACGCAGCCGTCCACCATGCCGAGGATCCGCTCGACCTCGCCGCCGAAGTCGGCGTGTCCGGGGGTGTCGATGATGTTGATGCGGGTCTCGCCCGCCTCACCATTCCACAGCACGCTGGTGCATTTGGCGAGGATGGTGATGCCCCGCTCACGCTCCTGGTCATTGGAGTCCATGGCCCGCTCGACCGTGGCCTCATTGGCTCGGAAGACGCCGGACTGGGCGAGGAGTTGGTCAACCAGGGTGGTCTTCCCATGGTCGACGTGGGCGATGATGGCGATGTTTCGCAGGGACATTCGAACGGGCTTTATATGGAGGGCCGGCGGGAGCGCTAACGACTGACCACCGCGAAAGGAAACCGGTTGCGGCGGTGATCAGGCGTTAAAGTTATGGATTCAGACCTGTTTGTGCCGGGCCCAACGTTACCGCTGGTCCGAACAGGCTTGAGGCGCGCGCTTTTACGCGAGTGCGGCGCACAAAGCCACCCCGCGTGAAAACCGTCATATTCGGCAACCCCAAGCGGTTGTTTTTATTCACCGATCTATGAATTACTCGCCTGTCCGGCGCATATTGCTGCAGCGCAACATGGGCATTGGGGTGGAAATTGACCTTGAGGAACGGGGGTTTTCGAGAGGTCGGTGCAAAAAACTTCGCTGCAGCGCACATTTTGCCCTTGCCGATTTGTGCGCCGCAAACTACCTTTCGATTGTGAGGCGGCGCTGCCGCCTCTGCCCTTCCTGGGCGTTTCCTCCCTAATGAACTGGCCGGACCCTCGGGTTCGGCCGTTTTTTTTGCCTGGACGCCAGGCCGGGAAACAACAGGCTTTCGATACCGGCGCAGGCGCCCCGACCCCGGACCGGGTTCAGACCAGGCCTTGCCAGTCTCCGGCCAGGTTATCTGTCAGGGCGGCGACGGTTTGCCGGAGCCGGTCCAGCCCCTCGGTCGGCGCCCGGGTCGCCTCATCAAGATACAGCGCGCGGTCGATCTCGATCTGCAGCACATGGGTGCGGCGGCCCGGCCGACCGTAGTGTTCGGTGGTGTAGCCGCCGGCATAGGGGGCGTTGCGCACCACCCGGTAGGCCATCCCCTCAAGCGCCGTCTCGATCCGCCGGGTCAGGGCCGGGGCGCAGGACGCGCCGAACCGGTCGCCCAGAACCATGTCGCAGCCCCGGCCGTGGCGCGGGGTGACGACGGTGCGGGCCGCCGCCGAGGGCATGGAGTGCCAGTCGATCAGGATGGCCAGGCCGTGGGCCGCGTGGGCCTCGCCGATCAGCCGCGCCAGGGCGTCATGATAGGGCCGGTGGACGGTGTCGATGCGCGCCTGCGCCTCGGCGAAGGTCAGTTTGCGCGCATAGATCTTCTGACCCTCGCCGGCCAGTTTGGCGATGGTCCCGAGCCCCGCGGCCACCCGGGCGGTGCGGCTCTGGACATGATCGGGCAGATCCTCCTCGTACATGGAGGGGTCCAGCTCCCAGGGATCGCGGTTGAGATCGATGTAGGCGCGGCCATAGCCGGCGGAGATCACTGTCACCCCCGAGGCCGTCGCCCCGGCGATCAATTCGTCGACCAGCGCGTCCTCGGATCGTCGCAGCAGATCCCGCGGCGCGGCGGCGGCGGCCAGCATCTCGGGCGGGTAGAAGGCGCCCGAGTGCGGGGAGGCGAAGATCAGGGGGACCGAGGGGACATTGGCCGGCGGCCGCTCGATGCGGAAGGCCGGCGGCGCGTCCTTGCTGGAAGGCCTGGCGTCAACCGGGGCGGCGGCCGGTCGCCGATCCGGATCGGTCAGGGTCATGCTCCTATTTCCTCCGCACCCGTCGCCGGGTCAAAGCCTTTCAATCCTGACGGCGTGATTGATGAGGCTGTCCGGTTCATTCAGCCTTTACGTCTGGCGGCTAGGATCGCCGGACTGATTATCCTGGCGAGGTCCAAAGGTTCACATGCCCCGCATCCTGCTGGCCGAAGACGACGATTCCCTGCGCAATTTCCTGTCCCGTGCTCTCGAGCGCGCCGGATATGACGTCCGCGCCTGCGCCGACGGAGAAGAGGCCGCGAGCTGCCTGGACGAAGACTGGGATCTTCTGCTGACCGATATCGTCATGCCCGGCATGGACGGGATCGAGGTCGCCCGTCACGCGGCCGCCCGTCATCCGGGCCTGCGGATCATGTTTATCACCGGTTTCGCGGCGGTCGCCCTGTCGGCCGGGGATCGGGCGCCGGCCGGAGCCAAGGTCCTGTCCAAGCCGATCCATCTGCGGGAAATCGTCACCGAGGTCGACCGGATGATGGCCGCGGCCTGACTTCCGTACAGTTTCGCGAACTGGCCGGTTGCGTCCGGTCAAAAGCCTTTGTATAGACCCCGCCTTCCTGCCGGTATGGACGTGTAGCTCAGCGGGAGAGCACCTCGTTGACATCGAGGGGGTCACAGGTTCAATCCCTGTCACGTCCACCATCCCCAACCTCCTGTATGCGGCTCCGGCGAAGATGGTCCGGCGGCGGCCCGTGTGAAACCGGCCTCCCTGCAGCCCTCACCGATGGTCGATGGGGCGCATCCGCGCCCGCTCCAGGGTTCGGCTGGTCGCGTCTTAAGGCGTGCGCCGGGTCAGATCTTCGGTTAATCTCGCGCTCCGCGCGAAAATTAACTGCAAAATTCAAGAAACACACCCAGAATGAGCCCATATTCTGCGGCCATTCGCCGCTCAGGCTTGCATCCAAGGGGTCATTGGCGGAGAAGCGCGAGGCGAGGTTGAGTTCAATTTGCCTCTCAAACGGCCTGTTGTCTTCTGCGTTTCATGAAAACCCGGCCACCAAAGTGGAGATTTTCTATTGCCTCGTCCCCAGAACGCCGCGCCCGATCCCATCGACATCGCCGTCGGCGCCCGCATGCGCATGCGCCGCAAGACGCTTGGTCTGACGCAAACGGCTCTGGCTGAAGCGCTCGGCATCACGTTCCAGCAGGTTCAGAAGTACGAACGCGGCGCGAACCGTGTTTCGGCCTCGATGCTGGTCAGGGCGGCCAAGCGGCTTGATTGCCCGGTCGCCTTCCTCGTCGGCGAAGAGCCGGGTGGATTCCCGACGGATGAGACCCTGCTGACGATGCTGGCGTCGCCCGGCGCGATCGATCTGCTTCACGCCTACTCGGCCATCGACGACGCCCAGTCGCGTTCGGCGGTTGTGACCGTGGCCCGGGCCCTGTCAGTCTGCGAAGTGAAGCGCTCCGCCGCCGCCTGAGCCGGCCTGGCTATTCAGCCCCTGATGGAACCGGCGACGGATCCCGGGGGCTGAATCTCCCTCACCCTCAATATGGTGAGATTCTTCGGGCGCCCGGGATTGCGAAACCCTTTTTTTGCAACTCGCCCTGATACTGAGCCCGTAATCCTCGTTGAAGGGGTGGGGCGTGTTCAAAGTATTCTCGGTGCTGATTCATCAGCATGACTACAAACTGGCGATGCTGGCTGTCGTGGTCTGCATCTGCGCCAGCGTGACGGCCTTCAGACTTTACTCCCGCATGACCGGCGCCAAAGGCCTTGTTCGAGGCTCATGGCTTTTGCTGACGGCGCTGGTCGCCGGGTCCGGCGTCTGGGCCACCCACTTTCTCGCCCTGATGGCCTACAACCCCGGTCTTGAGACCGGCCTGTCCTCGACGGGAACCATCGGCTCACTGATGCTGGCGGTCCTGTTCATGGGCGGCGGCTTCTACGCCTCCATCCTCGTTGACGATGAACGCTCCAACCAGATTGCAGGCGGCCTGCTGATCGGGCTTGGCCTCAGCGCCATGCACTATACGGGCATGGCCGCCTTCGTCACCGAAGGCCGCATCGTCTGGGAGCCGGCGATCATCGCCGCCTCGGTGATCCTCGGCGTTGTCGGGTCGACCGGCTCGCTGATGGTGGTCGGCAATGGCCGGCAACTCTGGCAGCAGGCCGCGGCCAGCGTCATCTTCGCCCTCTCGGTCATCGCCATGCACTTTACGGGCATGGGCGCGATCACCATTGCGCCTGACCCCAATGTCGTGGTCCCGGAACATCTGATGAGCGTCGGGATGATGACCTTCGCGGTCGCCTCGATCACCGGGCTGATCATTCTGGGCGGCCTTGGCGCCATGCTGATCGAAAGCCAGACGACGCGGTCGGCGCTGGACCGGATCCGCACCCTGGCCAATGCCGCCTACGAAGGCATCGTGGTCATCCAGAACGGCAAGATCAACGACGCCAACTCCGCCTTCTGCGTGCTGGCCGGCGCGCCCCTGTCGGATCTGGTCGGCAAACCGCTGATCGGGGACATGCTCAGCTTTGACGATGAGCTGCAGACCTCCGATGAACGCCGCGAGGCGCATCTGCAGCCCGTCGGTGAAGAGCAGTCCATTCCGGTCGAGGTCTTCTCACGCCTGATGGATGACGGGGCCCGGGTGGAAACCTCCGGCCTGATCGTGCTGGCGGTGCGCGACCTGCGCGAGCGGCGCTCGGCCGAGGAGCGGATCCGCTATCTGGCCGAACATGACGGCCTGACCGGCCTGCCCAACCGCAATGCGCTGCAGGCCAAGCTGGCCGCCGCCCTCGACCGGGTCGAGGCGTCCGGGGAAAGCCTGGCCCTGATATGCATCGACCTTGATCATTTCAAGGAAGCCAACGACCTGCACGGCCATATCGCCGGCGACAAGGTTCTGGTCGAAACCGCCAATCGCCTGAAGACGGCGGTCACCGCGCCGAGCTTTGCGGCCCGACTGGGCGGCGATGAGTTCGTGGTGGTCCAGATCACCGATCAGGACCAGCCGACCGCCGCGGCCGAACTGGCCGGTCAGTTGATCGACTCCCTGAAGGTCTCGACGACCTTCGAGGATCAGGAACTGGCCATGGGCGCCAGCCTCGGCGTCTCCCTGTTCCGCGACGACGGCAACACCGCAGAGGCCCTGCTGGCCAATGCCGACATGGCCCTCTACCGCGCCAAGGAAGGCGGCCGGGGGACCTACCGGTTCTTCAAGCGCGAGATGGACGAGAACATCCGCGAGCGTCGCAACATGGCCCGCGAACTGCGCCAGGCCATCATCGACGAGGATCTGATCGTCCACTACCAGCCCCTGGCCCGCGCCAGCGATGGCGAGGTCTGCGGATTCGAGGCCCTGGTGCGCTGGAAGCACGCCGTTCGCGGCATGATCCCGCCGCTGGACTTCATCCCCGTCGCCGAGGAGAGCGGCCTGATCGCGCCGCTGGGCGAATGGGTGCTGCGCCGCGCCTGCGCCGACGCCGCCACCTGGGACAAGCCGCTGCGCATCGCCGTCAATCTGTCGCCGTTGCAGCTCAATGACCCGGCCCTGCCGACCCTGGTGCATGAGGTTCTGATCCAGAGCGGTCTGTCGCCGGCCCGGCTGGAACTCGAGATCACCGAAAGCGCCCTGTTCAAGGACTATCAGCGGGCGCTGGACAATCTGCGCCGGCTGAAGGCCCTGGGCGTGCGGATCGCCATGGACGACTTCGGCACCGGCTTCTCGTCCCTGTCGACCCTGCAGTCCTTCCCCTTCGACAAGATCAAGGTCGACAAGAGCTTCGTCGAGAACATCCATCGCGACGAGCGGGCCACGGTCATCGTGCGGGCCGTTCTGGGCCTCGGCCGCAGCCTGAACATCCCGGTTGTCGCCGAGGGCGTGGAGACCGACGAGCAACGCGAATTCCTGCGCGGCGAACACTGCGCCGAACTGCAGGGCTATGCGATCGGCCGCCCGGCGCCCGCAGATACGCTCGGCGCCTGGACCAACAGCCCGCTGCCGGACCTGCTGACCGAAGTCGTAGGGGCCGTGGCCAAGCCGGTGCTGAGGCGCAAGAAGGTCGCCTGACAGGGGCGACCTCGCGGCCGTCAGTCCGCCGCCCCGGTCCCCGATGGGGTCAGCGCTTGGTCATGCCGCCAAGGATGCCGCGCAGCAGGGCCCGGGTCAGTTGCGGCACCACGGTGCGGACCATCGATTTCATCACCACCTCGCCCATGCCCTGACGGCTTGAGGAGCGGGTGGAGGTCCGGGCGCGCGGGGCGGGACGGTCCGACTGCCGCTCGCGGCGGGCCTGTTCCTTCTCCCAGGCCTTGTCTTCGTCGGCCCGCTGTTTGGCGATTTCAGCCTCGGCTTCTGCGGCCTCCGCCTTGCGCTGACCGGCTTCGGCCCGGGCGTGCAGCAGTTCAAAGGCCGATTCCCGATCCTTGAGGGCGTCATAGAGTCCCCGCACCGGGCTGGCGCCCATCACGGTGGTCCGCTCGGCCGGGGTGGCCGGGCCCAACCGCGAGGCGGGCGGGCGAATCAGGGTGCGGGCGGTGATGGTCGGGGCGCCGCGCTCATCAAGGACCGAAACCAGCGCCTCGCCGACCCCCAGATTCTGGATGGCCTCGGCCGTGTCGAAAGCCGGGTTCGGGCGGAAGGAGGCGGCGGCGGCCCGCAGGCCCTTCTGTTCGGCCGGGGTGTAGGCGCGCAGGGCATGCTGGAAGCGGTTGCCCAGCTGGGCCAGAACGGTCTCGGGGATATCGGCCGGGTTCTGGGTGACGAAATAGACCCCGACGCCCTTGGAGCGGATCAGGCGGACGACCTGTTCGACCTTTTCCAGCAAGGCCTTGGGAGCGTCGCGGAACAGCAGGTGAGCCTCGTCGAAGAAGAAGACCAGGCGCGGCTTCTCCGGGTCGCCGATCTCCGGCATCTCCTCGAACAGTTCCGACAGCAGCCAGAGCAGGAAGGTGGCGTAGAGGCGGGGACTGCGGATCAGCTTGTCGGCGGCGAGGATCGAGACCACGCCCCGGCCCGATCCGTCGACCCGCATCAGATCGGAAAGCGCCAGCGCCGGTTCGCCGAACAGGTTGACTGCGCCCTGGGTCTCCAGGGTCAGAAGGCCCCGCTGGATGGTGCCGATGGTCGCGGCGGAGACGTTGCCGTACTTGAGATCGATCGCCTTCTCGTTCTCCCCGACATATTTCAGGGCCGCCTGAAGATCCTTCAGGTCGAGAAGCAGCAGACCCTCATCATCGGCCATCTTGAAGACGATGTTGAGGACGCCTTCCTGGACATCGTTGAGCTCAAGCATCCGCGACAGCAGCAGGGGGCCCATTTCCGACACCGTGGAACGCACCGGATGGCCCTGCTCGCCGAACAGGTCCCAGAAGACGGTCGGCGGGGCGTCGGCGCGAAGTTCAAGGTCCATCTTCGCGGCCCGGGCCAGCATCTTCTCGTTGGGGCTGCCCGGCTGGCAGATCCCCGACAGGTCGCCCTTCACATCGGCGGCGAAGACTGGAACGCCGGCGTCGGAAAAGGCCTGGGCGAGGATCTGCAGGGTCACGGTCTTGCCGGTGCCGGTGGCCCCGGCCACCAGGCCGTGTCGGTTGGCGCGGTCAAGGCGCAGGACCTGGGGTTCATCGGCCTTGCCGATAAACAGCGTACCTTCCGGCGTTTCGACCATGCTTTGCGACTCCTGCCCCTTGATCCGTCGCCGACAGGATTAGCGCGCGGCGTCCGCCTGGACCAGTCGCCGCATGGTCGGGACCGGCAGATCGCCCGTCTGGCCGCTTGACGGGGACCCGGCCTGCCCGGACAACAGCGGAAACAACCGTCCGGAACGCGTCATGGCCAACTCGCCCTCAAGTGAAGGCGTCACCCGAAACGCCGTGGTGATCCTCGCGGTCATCGCCTGCGGCGCTTCCCTGTGGCTGCTGCGCGGCATCCTCACCCAACTGGCGCTGGCGGTGTTTCTGGCGGTGATCATCGACGGCTTCGCCCGCGCCCTGCACGAGAAATGGCCCAAGGTGCCGGCCATTGTCGCCCTGCCGGCCGCCATCGTCATGACCATCCTGGTGCTGATCGGCATCGTCGTGGTCATCGCCGACCAGGGCGTCGGATTCGCCAATCAACTGGCCGGCTACACGCCCAAGCTGGAGGCGCTGCTGGCCAGTGGCGCGAAGACCTTCGGCCTCGAGGCGGTCAGCCTGTCGGAGCTGATCCGACGGGCCAATCCGGGGCAGTTCGCCGGAACCGTGGCCCAGAGCGCCCAGGGCGTGCTGTCCGACACCTTCTTCGTGCTGATCTATCTGGCCTTCATCATCGCCTCGCAGCGGGGATTCCGCCGCAAGGTCGTGGCCATGTTCCCCCACAACCGCAATCGCGACGAGGCGGTGCAGATCTTCCGCCGCATCCGCGACGGGGTGGAGCAGTACCTCTGGGTTCAGACGGTGACCGGTCTGATGATCGGAGTCGGGTCGCTGGCGGTGATGATGGTTCTTGGGCTCGACAACGCCCTGTTCTGGGCCTTCCTGATCTTCCTGGCCTCCTACATTCCGATCATCGGCGGCTTTGTCGGCATCGCCTTTCCGCCGCTCTTCGCCCTGGTCCAGTTTCCCGGCTTCTGGAAGGCGGGCGTGCTGCTGGGCGTGCTGTGGCTGATCCAGTTCGTCGTCGGAAATCTGGTGCAGCCGAAGATGCAGGGCGACAGTCTGAACATCGATCCGGTGGTGGTGCTTCTGTCCCTCGGATTCTGGGGTCTGGTCTGGGGAATGCCCGGCATGTTCCTGTCGACGCCCCTCACGGTCATGGCGATGATCATCCTCGCCCAGTTCAAGGGGTCGCACTGGATCGCGGTCCTGCTGTCGGCCAACGGCGACCCGGCCGGAGACCACGGGCGAAGCTCGCCCGCTCATGCCGCCGCGGCTGGTCAAAATGCCGCAGAAAAGGGCGATGCGGGCGCCACTTGAACCCGGCTCCGGCGTCCCTATCTACAGTTCTGTCCGGGGCCACCCTCCCCCCTGTTCCCCGGATGAGCGGAACGCCGAAATCTTCCCCCCGAAGACGGCGCAACGCCCCGATGTCCCGCTCCCCCGCGGGACCCGCGCCGCCGGATCCCCCCTCCGGCGGCGCCTTCGTATCCGGCCTCCGGATCGGCCCATTCCCTCACGGCATGACCCCGCAAAATATTCGTCCCGCACCGGCGCTCACGCGGGGTTATGGAGCGCTGCATTGGGCGCTACAGTCGGGTTGGAGAATTCCTGCCGCCCGAGGTCGATTTTGCGCGAAAATCCGGAAAATTGCGGATAAAGCCACCGATCTGAGCAGCGAAACGACAAAAACATCAGGGAAACGCGATGAGCGGCGCGAAGAACGACCTTTCGGCTTCTGAAGCGGCAAAACGGTTGGCGGAGTCCTTTGCCGCAAGCCTTGGTCGAAAGACCCCGCCGGGACCCGAGGAGGCGGCCTTCCTCCGGCAGCTGGCCGACGATCTGCAGGCCGAGGAACTGCCCTCGGTCAGCGACGCCAGCCTCGCCGAAATGTTCGCGGACTTCTGGCGTTTCGCCGATGCGTCAAAGGGCGAGGACCCTGCGATCCGGCTGCGACGGTGGACCTCGGCCGATGGGCGGGACCTCGGGCGCGACCTTCTGGAAATCGTCCAGAACGACCGGCCCTTCCTGGTCGACAGCATCATGGGCCAGATCACCGAAGCCGGCCTGGCCGTGCGGGCCATGTTCCACCCGGTGGTCGAGGTCGGCGGAACCCAGCGCTCGATGATCCAGGTCCAGCTGGATCCGGTCGGCGAGGACCGATTCCAGCCGCTGATCGAGGCGGTGACCGCAAGTCTGGCCGACGTACGCGCCTCGGTCGAGGACTTCGCCGAGATGAAGGCGCTGATGCGGCGCACCATTGAGGAACTGGAAGCGACCCCGCTGGGCGCCGCCGACCCCGATGAGCGGGCCGAGCAGCTGACCTTCCTGAAATGGCTGGAAGGGGAGCATTTCGTCTTCCTCGGCAGCCGGGTCTACGAATACCCGCGCACGGAGGACGGCGGCTACGCCGCCGAGGCGCCGCTGCACCAGCCGGAAGGCAATCTGGGGGTTCTGCGCGATCAGTCGCGGGCCGTTCTGCGCCGGGCCAACGAGCCGGCGGTGCTGTCGACCCAGGTGCGCCGCCATCTGGAGTCCGGCCCGGCCCTGACGGTGGCCAAGTCCAACCTGCGCTCCCAGGTCCATCGCCGCGCCTATATGGACTACGTCGGCATCAAGCGTTACGGCGCCGACGGCCTGCCCTCGGGCGAGGTGCGGTTTGTCGGGCTGTTCACGTCCGAGGCCTATGAGACCCCCGCCCATGAGGCCCCGCTGATCCGCCGCAAGGTGCGGCTGGCGCTGGAGGCGGCCAACGTCCTGCCCGGCGGCCACAGCGAAAAACGCCTGCGCAACATCATCGAGACCTACCCCCGGGACGAACTGTTCCAGATGGGCGAGGACGAGTTGCTGACCCAGGCCCTGGGCATCCTGCATCTCTATGACCGCCCGCGGCTGAAACTGTTTTCCCGCAAGGACCCCTTCGACCGCTTCTTCTCCGTCCTGCTGTTCGTGCCGCGTGATCGCTACGACAGCGGCCTGCGGGAGCGGGCCGGCAGGATGATCGCCGCCGCCCATCGCGGACGGGTTTCCGCCTATTACCCCAGCTTCTCGGACTCGCCCCTGGCGCGGGTCCACTACATTATCGGCGTCACCCCCGGCCATCACGCCGATCCGGATCTGGCCGATCTCGAGGCCGAGGTGGCCGAGGCCGCCCGCACCTGGGGCGACCGGTTCGAGGCCAATGTCCGGGCGTCCGGCCTGCCGACCACCGTGGCCCTGCACCGCTGGGCCGGCGCCTTCAGCGGCGGCTATCAGGACTTCTATCCGGCCGAAGAGGCCCTGGCCGACCTGCATGAGGTCGACGCCATGAAGCCGGACGAGGACTTCCGCGCCCGGGCCTTCCGGCAGGTCGGCGACAGCGCCCTGCGCTTCCGCTTCAAGCTCTACCGCCGGGGCGAGCATGTGCCGCTGGCCGACGTCACCCCCATACTCGAGCACATGGGCCTGCGGGCCCTGATCGAGGACGCCTTCGAACTCAGCCCTGTCGGGCCCGACGGCGTCGAGACCGTCTGGGTGCATGAGTTCCTGCTGGAGGACCGGGCCGGCGAACATCTGATCTTCGCCGATGTGAAGGACGCCTTCGAGGCCCTGTTTACCGCCGTCTGGAACGGCCAGACCGAAAGCGACGGCTTCAATCGTCTGGTGCTGGAGCTTGGCGTCTCCTGGCGCGAGGCCGCCCTGATCCGGGCGCTTGCCCGCTATCGCCAGCAGTCGGGGCTCGATCCCAGCCAGACGGTTCAGGAACAGGCCCTGGCCGACAATCCCGGCGTCGCCCGGCTGATCCTCGACCTGTTCCAGGTCAAGTTCGATACGGCCATCACCGCCGACACGGCCGCCCGCGAAATCCGCGCCGAGGCGGTGATGGGCGAGATCGTTTCGGCCCTGCAGTCCGTCGCCAGCCTCGATTCAGACCGCGTTCTGCGCCGTCTGGCCCTGCTGGTCATGGCCCTCAAACGCACCAACTTCTATCAACAGGGCGCTGATGGCGCGCCCAAGCCCTACATCAGCTTCAAGGTCGCCAGCCGCGAGCTGGACGATCTGCCGGCGCCCAAGCCCTATCGCGAGATTTTCGTCTGGAGCCCGCAGGTCGAGGGCGTGCACCTGCGCTTTGGCCCGGTCGCCCGCGGCGGCCTGCGCTGGTCTGACCGCCGCGATGACTTCCGCACCGAGGTGCTGGGGCTGGTCAAGGCCCAGCAGGTCAAGAACGCGGTCATTGTGCCGGTCGGCTCCAAGGGCGGCTTCTTCCCCAAACAGCTGCCCCGGGGCGGAACGCCGGACCAGACCCGCGCCGCCGGCATCGCCGCCTACACCACCTTCCTGTCGGGCCTGCTGGACATCACCGACAACATCGACGCCGACAACACCGTCATCCGGCCGGACGGCGTCATCGCCTATGAGGGGGATGATCCCTATCTGGTCGTGGCCGCCGACAAGGGCACGGCGACCTTCAGCGACATCGCCAACGGCATCGCCGAATCCTACGGCTTCTGGCTCGGCGACGCCTTCGCCTCCGGCGGTTCGGCCGGCTACGACCACAAGGTCATGGGCATCACCGCCCGCGGCGCCTGGGAAGCGGTCAAGCGCCACTTCCGCGAGATGGGCAAGGACATCCAGAAAGAGCCCTTCACCGTGGTCGGGGTCGGCGACATGTCGGGCGACGTCTTCGGCAACGGCATGCTGCTGTCGAAACACACCCGCCTGCTGGCCGCGTTCGATCACCGTCACATCTTCATCGATCCCAACCCGGATGAAGCGGTCAGCTATGCCGAGCGGGAGCGGATGTTCGCCCTGCCGCGCTCGTCCTGGGACGACTATGACAAGAGCCTGATCAGCGCCGGCGGCGGCGTCTTCGCCCGCTCGCTGAAGACCATACCCCTGACCCCCGAGATCAAGGCGGCGCTCGACATCAAGCTCGACCAGCTCAGCCCCAATGAACTGATCACCGCCATCCTCAAGTCGCGGGCCGAACTGCTCTATCTCGGCGGCATCGGCACCTATGTGAAGGCCCGCCGCGAGAGCCACGCCGACGCCGGGGACAAGGCCAGCGACGGCATCCGCGTCGACGCCCCGGACCTGCGGGTCAAGGTGGTGGGCGAGGGCGCCAACCTTGGCCTCACCCAGGCGGGACGGATCGAGTTCGCCCAGCGTGGCGGCCGGATCAATACCGACGCCATCGACAACTCCGCCGGGGTCGACAGCTCCGACCATGAGGTCAACATCAAGATCCTCACCGGCATGGTCGAGCGGGCGGGGCAACTGACCCGCCCCGACCGTGACAGGCTGCTGGTCTCGATGACCGCCGACGTGGCCGAGCATGTGCTGGCCCACAACTACAACCAGACCCTGGCCCTGTCCCTGTTGCAGCAGGACGCCGCCGGAGACATCGACAACCATGCCCGGTTCATGGCCGAGCTGGAGGCCGAGGGTAAGCTGGACCGCAAGGTCGAGGGGCTGCCCGACGTCATCACCCTGCAGGAGATGGCCAAGGCCGGTCAGGGTCTGACCCGGCCCGAACTGGCGGTGTTGCTGGCCTACGGCAAGCTGGACCTGTTCAGCGACATGGTCGCCGGCGCCGGCCCCGATGATCCGGCCTTCCACGACACCCTCGAGGCCTATTTCCCCGAGGGGCTGCGCAAGTACGACGACGCCATGAGCCGTCACCGTCTGCGCCGGGAAATTATCGCCACGGTCCTGTCCAACGAGATCGTCAACCGCTGTGGTCCAACCTTCGCCAGCCGCCTGAAGGCCTCTTCGGGCGCTGACGACGCGGCCCTGATGATCGGCTTCGAGGCCGGTCGGCGGGTGCTGGGCGTCGACGCCCTGTGGGACGAGGTCGCGTCTCTGGACGGCAAGGCGCCGGCCCAGGGTCAACTGGCCCTGTTCCGCGCCATCGCCCACCTGATCCGCAGCCAGACCTACTGGATGGCGCGGCGGGCCAAGGCCGGCGACGGCGTGCAGGATCTGGTCGACCGCTACGGTCCGGCGATGACCGAGCTCCGCGCTCTGACCCCGGGCATCCTGTCGTCCTTCGAGCAGAAGAACGTCGCCCGCCGGGCCAAGGCCTTCCTCTCTGACGGCGCGCCGGAATCCCTGGCCCAGGCCGTGGCCTCGCTGCAGCCCCTGACCACGGCGGCGGACCTGATCGATGTCGCCGCCTCGATGAACTGGCCGGCGGCGGCGGCGGCCCGGCTCTATCATCAGGTCGGGGCGGCCTTCAGCTTCGACAAGCTGCGGGCGGCGGCCGGCGAAAAGCGGGGCGGCGACCACTATGAGCGGATGGCTGTCCGGCGGCTGATCGAGGACATGCTGGGTGAACAGACGGCCGTCACCCGCGCGGTGATGACCTTCGCCACCAACCCCCACGCCGGCGACAGCCCCGAACAGGCGGCCCAGACGGTCAAGAGCTGGTCGGCCATGCATTCCGGCCCTGGCCGGATGGTGCGGCGGACCATCGACGAGATCGAAAGCGCCGGCGGCGGCTGGACCTTCGCCAAACTGACCATCGCCAACGCCGCCCTGCGCGAACTGGCGACGGTGGCGGGGTAGGGGTCGCAGGCTCCGGCTTCAGGCGGTCGCGCGCAGGAAGCCCTCGAAGCGGGTCAGGTTTTCCTGGGTCAGGGCCTCGTCCCGCCGCATGGGGGAGATGTTGAGCAGCATTTCCTGGGGCTGGTCGAAGGCGTGGGTGCCGTCGACGGTGATCGCCTCGACGGCGCAGCCGGCGGCGCGGGCCCGGGCGTAGGCGGCCTCATGCAGGGCGGGGGCCCCCAGGTGGTCGGTGCGGGCGATGACGCCCTGGACCGCGGGCCGATAGCGCCAGTCGCGCCTGGCCCCGCGGGTTCCGAATCCGACATAGGGGTAGTTGAGATAGAGCCCCTTCACCCCGTCCATCAGGCCCGGATGGGCGCCCTCGATCCGCGCCTCCTTGGGTGACGCCAGCGGCATGGTCATCAGATCCATGATCGCCCAGCCGCCGTGGCTCCAGCCGGCCAGCACCAGGGATGAGCTGTCGACATCGGCCCGCTGTGACATGCCGTGGATGGTGGCCAGCACGTCGCCGGCCCGCTCGAAGCCCCAAAGGGTCAGGCCGGTGCAGACAAAGCTCAGACCATAGGCCCGGCTCCAGCCGCGCGGGGCGAAACTGTCGACGACGATGGCGCGCCATCCGGCTTTCGTGGCGGCCTGTGAATAGAGGTCCATGTGAGCCTGCACCCCGCCGCAGCCGTGGAACAGCAGGGCGGCGGGCCTTGGCTTGTCGTCATCGGGGCCGGTGATGACCGCATGGGGCGAGAGGCGCTCCCACCGGGTCTGAAGGCTGTCCATGGCGGTCCCCGGAGTCGGTTCGTGTGCTGAAGATATGGGGGCCGACCCCGGCTCACTCTAGCCCCGGATATCGCGATTGCCGACCGGGAGTCCGACGACGTCATGAAACTGTCATCAAACTGTCGCGTAGGGCCAGCAAAGGGCCGTCATGGGAGGCTATGTCGCCTGCCGCGACTCGCAGATGGTCCGTTTTTCGCCCATGACTCTTTCCTTCGCCATCATTCTGCTGCTGGCCATTTCCGTCGGCGTCTTCTGGCTTGGCCGAAGGCGCGCCCGGACAATGGCGTCCGGCGGCGCGACCCTGCATTCCCTGCCCGGCTACTACGGCGTCTGGGTGGCCCTGTGGACCGGCGTCCCGGCAATCCTGGTGCTGCTGTTCCTGCTGACGGCCGGCCCACACCTCGGCCAGTCGCTGCTCTCGGCCAATCCGCCGGCCGCCGTGTCCTCAATGCCCTCCGAAACCGCCCAGGCCTTCTGGAGCGACGCCCGCGCCCTGTCGCGGGGCAAGAGCACCAGCGCCCAGCCCTGGACGGCTGAACAGAAGACCCTGCTCGACGCCAAGGCCGGTGAGGCCCGCCGCTTCGACCAGGTGATGAAGATGGCCGCCTACGGCATGGCGGCGGTTCTGGCGCTGGCGGGCTTCCTGCTGGTCTGGCCTCGGATCGCCCCCACCTTGCGGGCCCGCAACCGGGTTGAGGGCTGGATCAACATCGCCCTGATCGCCTGTTCGGCGGCGGCGGTTCTGACCACCGTCGGGATTGTCGTGTCGCTGATGTTCGAGGCGCTTCGCTTCTTCGCCGTGGTCTCGCCGCTGGACTTCCTGTTCGGCCTGGACTGGCAGCCGCAGATCGCCATGCGCGCCGATCAGGTCGCCGCCAAGGGCGCCTTCGGGGCCGTGCCGCTGTTTGCCGGCACCTTCCTGATCATGCTCATCGCCATGTGCGTGGCCGCGCCGGTCGGTCTGTTCTGCGCCATCTATCTGTCGGAATACGCCAGCCCCCGGTCCCGCGCTGTGATCAAGCCGCTGCTGGAGGTGCTCGCCGGGGTGCCGACCGTGGTCTACGGCTTTTTCGCCGTGCTGACCGTGGGTCCGGCCTTCCGGTCCTTCTTCAACTACATCGGCAGCTGGCTCGCCGAAGGCCCGCTTGATCCCCTCGGCCAGTATCTGATGGGCGTCCAGGGCGAGATGGCCCTGACCGCCGGGGTGGTCATGGGCATCATGCTGATCCCCTACATCTCCTCCCTCTCCGACGACATCATCAACGCCGTGCCCCAGTCATTGCGCGACGGCAGCTACGCCATGGGCGCCACCCGCTCCGAGACCGTGACCCGGGTCATCCTGCCCTCGGCCCTTCCGGGTGTGATGGGCGCCATGCTGCTGGCCGTCTCCCGGGCCATCGGCGAGACCATGATCGTGACCATGGCCGCCGGTTCCCAGGCCCGCATCACCGCCAACCCGCTGGAATCGGTGACCACCGTCACCCGCCAGATGGTCGAGCTGCTGACCGGCGACCAGTCCTTCGACAACGCCATGACCCTTTCGGCCTTCGGGCTGGGCCTGACCCTGTTTGTCGTCACCCTGACCCTCAACGTCATCGCCCTGCGGGTGGTGCAGAAATATCGGCAGGCCTATGACTGATCCGACCGTCAGCGACGCCGGCCAGGCCCGGCTGAAAAAGCGCCACGCCGCCGAACGCCGCTTCCGCCTCTATGGCCAGCTGGCGATCATCATCGCGCTCGGCTTCCTGGCCATCCTGCTCGGCCGGGTGCTGCAGCAGGGCTACACCACCTTCTGGACCCACTCGATCACCGTTCAGGTCTTCCTCGACCCGGCGCGCATCGACCGCAGCGATCTGGAAGGCAACAACTTCGACTATCTGGCGGCCGGCAATCTGCTCAAGCAGTTGAAGGTGCAGGACGATGAACTGGGTCTGGCCTCCGGCGAGGCCATGGATCTGGTGTCCCGCGACCTGGGCTTCCGCATCCTCGACACCCTCAAGGCCGACCCCTCGGCCATCGGCAGGACCGTGACCTTCACCGTGCCGGTCAAGGCCAACGCCGACCTCTATTACAAGGGCGAGATCAAGCGCTCGACGCCTTCCACCGACCGCAAGATCAGCGACCGGCAGATGGACTGGCTTGATGCGCTGAAGGCCAAGGGCCAGGTGCGCGGCCACTTCAACACCGCCTTCTTCACCAAGTCAGACTCCACCGAGCCCGAACAGGCCGGGGTGCTGGGCGCGGTGGTCGGCTCGGCCCTGATGCTTCTGGTGGCGGCGGTGATCGCCGTGCCGACCGGGGTGCTTGGCGCCGTGTGGCTGGAAGAGTTCGCCGCCAAGGGCCGGATGAGCAGCTTCATCGAGGTCAATATCAACAACCTCGCCGCTGTCCCGTCGATCGTCTTCGGCCTGCTGGGTCTGGTCCTGTTCGTCAACGGCCTGGGCTTTCCCCGCTCGGCGCCGCTGACCGGCGGCATGGTGCTGGCCCTGATGAGCCTGCCGACGATCATCATCGCCACCCGCGCGGCGCTGAAAGCGGTGCCGCCGTCGATTCGCGAGGCGGCGCTGGGCATGGGCGCCAGCCGCACCCAGACGGTGTTCCACCATGTCCTGCCCCAGGCTTCGCCCGGCGTCATGACCGGCATCATCCTGTCGATGTCCCACGCGCTGGGCGAGACCGCCCCGCTGCTGATGATCGGCATGGTCGCCTTTACGCCCGGGCTGCCTGAAACGCTTGCCAGCGCGGCCAGCGTGCTGCCCGTTCAGATCTACATCTGGGAAAATGCGGCCGAGGCCGCCTATCATGAGCGGACGGCCGGGGCGATCATTGTCCTGCTGGCCTTCATGATCGTCATGAATGCCGCGGCGGTGCTCCTGCGTCGCCGGTTTGAGAAGAGGTGGTGAACATGACCGAGCCCGCCATGGACGCCCCCTCCGGAACCCCGAATATGCCCCACGACACCCAGATCCGCCCGCCTGTCGCCACCGTCACATCCCATGGCGCCGGCGTCGCCGCGCCGGTGAAGATCCACTGTCAGGACGTCAGCGCCTACTACGGCGACAAGCAGGCGCTCTACGACATCACCCTGGACATCCCCGATCGCACCGTCACCGCCTTCATCGGCCCGTCCGGTTGCGGCAAGTCGACCTTCCTGCGCTGCATCAACCGGATGAACGACACCATCCCGGGCGCGCGGGTGACTGGCCGGATCGAGATCGACGGCCAGGACGTCAATGCCAAGGACGTCGATCCGGTAGTGCTGCGCTCGCGGGTCGGGATGGTCTTCCAGAAGCCCAACCCCTTCCCCAAGTCGATCTTCGAGAACGTCGCCTACGGCCCGCGCATCCACGGTCTGGCTACCAGCAAGTCGGAACTTGAAGGCGTGGTCGAGGCCGCCCTGAAGAAGGCCGGACTCTGGGCCGAAGTCGCCGACCGGCTGCAACAGCCCGGCACCGGCCTGTCCGGCGGTCAGCAGCAGCGTCTGGTCATCGCCCGGGCCATCGCCGTCCAGCCGCGGGTCATCCTGATGGATGAGCCCTGCTCGGCGCTGGACCCGATCGCCACGGCCCGCATCGAGGAGCTGATTGACGAGCTGCGCCAGCAGTACTGCATCGTCATTGTCACCCACTCCATGGCCCAGGCCGCGCGGGTGTCGCAGCAGACCGCCTTCTTCCACCTCGGCCAGCTGGTCGAGAAGGGCTCGACCGAAGACATCTTCACCAATCCCCGCGAAAAGCGGACCCAGGACTACATCACCGGCCGCTACGGCTGAGGACCGCCATGCAACAGCACATCGTCACTTCCTTCGAGGAAGAACTGAACCACCTGACCGCCGAAGTCGCCCGCATGGGCGGCCTCGCCGAGGCTCAGGTCGCCGATTCGATCCAGGCCTTCTCGCGTCGCGACGTGGCCATGGCCGACGCCATCGTCCAGCGGGACAAGCGTCTCGACGCCCTGGAGATCGAGATCGAACGCTCGGCCATCCGGCTGATTGCTCTTCGCCAGCCGATGGCCGTCGACCTTCGCCGCACCGTGTCGGCGATGAAGATCGCCTCCAACCTCGAACGCTGCGGCGATCTGGCCAAGAACATCGCCCGCCGCTCGCTGGTGCTGGCCGAGACCGATCCCGCCGGCCCCGTCTCCCGCTCGATCGAACGGATGGGCAAGCTGGTCGCCAGCCGCCTTAAAGAGGTTCTCGACGCCTACACCAGCGGCGAGCTGGAAGGGGCGACCAACGTCTGGGCCCGCGACGACGAGGTCGACGAGCACTACGAAAGCCTGTTCCGCGAACTTCTGACCTACATGATGGGCGACCCCCGGACGATCACCCCCGGCGCCCACCTGCTGTTCGTCGCCAAGAACCTCGAGCGGATCGGCGACCACGCCACCAACATCGCCGAGATCGTTCACTACGAACTGACCGGCGAGGAACTGACCGATCAACGCCCCAAAGGTGAGGCCGGCCTGCCATGAGCATTCCCACGATCGTTATCGCCGAGGACGAGGACGCCCTCGCCACCCTGCTGCAGTACAACCTCGAGAAAGAGGGCTACCGGGTCCTGATCGCCGGCGACGGCGACGAGGCCCTGATGGTCATCGATGAGGAAAAGCCCGACATCCTGCTGCTCGACTGGATGCTGCCCAATGTCTCGGGCATCGAGGTCTGCCGCCGGCTTCGCCAGAAGACCGAGACCCGCAACCTGCCGATCCTGATGCTGACGGCGCGGGGCGAGGAGAGCGACCGGATCCGCGGGCTCGACACCGGGGCCGACGACTATGTGGTCAAGCCCTTCTCGATGACCGAACTGATGGCCCGCATCCGCGCCGTCCTGCGCCGCATCCGGCCGGGTCTGGCCGACGACCGCCTGAGCCACGGCGACATCATGGTCGACCGCGTCGCTCACCGGGTGAAGCGCCAGGGCCGCGAGGTGCACCTTGGACCGACCGAGTTCCGCCTGCTCGATCACCTGATCCAGCATCCGGGCCGGGTGTTCAGCCGCGAGCAGCTGCTCGACGCCGTCTGGGGCTCCGACGTCTATGTCGAGGCCCGCACCGTCGACGTCCACATCGGCCGTCTGCGCAAGGCGCTGAACACCGACACAGAGGTCGACCCGATCCGCACGGTTCGCTCCGCCGGTTACTCGCTGGACATGGATGCCTGACGCATCAGCGTCAGGCGTTCGCCCCGACAAAACTGTTCCGCGCCCTGACGCCCTGGGCGGGATTGTCGGTGAACAGCCCGTCCACGCCGGCCTTGAACAGCGCCTGGAAGAGCTCGTCGGCATTGCCCGCCATCATCGGCTCCCTTGGCGTTATGCCGGCGGGCAGACGCTTGAGCGCGCTGGGCAGGAAGTAATTCTCGATTCGCACCGTCCAGGGGTGAACCTTCAGGCCAGCGGCATGGGCGTCGGCGACCAGGGTGGTCGGGGCCAGCAGGTCCTCGCGGTCGGCCGGGACGACCAGCGACTTGTCCGGACCGATGCCGTCGGCATAGGCGCCGATGGCGGTCAGGCCTGACGGGCCGATCATCTCAGCATAGCGCAGACCGGGAAGGTCCGCCGGTCCGCCCTCTGCGGCGATCAGCTGGATCAGCGGACTTTTGATCAGGCCGCGCAGGGTCTTCAGCGGGCCGACCTCGAAACACTGGACGAAAACCGGCGCCGTGGGGAAGTCGTAGCCCTCGGCCTTCAGCACCGTCGCCAGCCGCCCCTCCATCGGCAGCCCGACCAAGGCGAAGTGGGCTGGATGCTTGATCTCCGGATAGATGCCAATGATCCGGCCCCGCGCCTTCGACTCCGACCGGGCCAGGGCAATGACCTCGGCGAATGTCGGGATGGCCTCCTGGCCGTCATAGGCGGTGTTCTGCGGGCGAAGCTTGGGCAGGCGCTCGCGGCAGCGCAGGGTCTTCAGCTCGGCGAGGGTGAAGTCCTCGGTGAACCAGCCGGTCAGGGTCTCGCCGTCGATGACCTTGGTGGTCTTTCGCGCCGCGAATTCCGGCCGGGCGGCGATGTCGGTGGTTTCGGAAATCTCGTTCTCGTGCCGGCAGAGGAAATGACCGTCCCGACTGAGCACCAGGTCCGGCTCGATGAAGTCGGCGCCGACCTCGATGGCCAGGCGATAGGCCATCAGGCTGTGCTCTGGCCGCTCGCCGCTGGCTCCGCGATGGGCGATGATGATCGGGATCCGGCCGCCCGGTCTGGCGATGGCCGGAACGGCGGGTAGGGCGGCCATGGCGGCCGCGGCCAGCCCGAAGGTGCGGCGGTCGATCACGGCCGGTCTCCCTTGTTGGCCAGGGGCAGCCAGACGGTGAAGCTGGCGCCGCGACCCTGGGCGCTCTCAACGGCCATGCCGCCCCGGTGACGATTGACGATGTGTTTGACGATGGCCAGCCCCAGCCCGGTGCCGGCCCGCTCGCCGCCGCTCTTCTGGCCCTCGACCCGATAGAATCGCTCGGTCAGGCGCGGCAGACGATCACGGGGAATGCCGGGGCCAGCATCGGTGACCCGCAGCATGGCGAACTGCTGCTTCTGCGGCCGATCGGGGGCCAGCAGGGTGATGCGGGTGGCTTCCGGGTCCAGAGGCGGACTGGTGGAAATGTCGGCGACCGGCGTTGTCACCGTCAGCTTCAGGGCCGTGCCCTTGCCGGCGTATTTGATCGCGTTCTCGACGAGGTTCTGGATGACCTGAAGAATCTGGTCGCGGTCGCCGTCGACATCGGCCAGGCCGCGGGCCGGCAGCTCGGTGGCGACCTCAAGGGCCTTCTCCCGGATCAGCGGCACCAGGGCGTCCAGCACATCGGTGGCGGCGAGGGACAGGTCGACCCGGCCCTCCGGCGCGATGTGCTCGTTCAGCTCGATCCGCGACAGGGACAGCAGGTCGTCGATCAGCCGCGCCATGCGCTCGGCCTGGGCCTGCATGATGCCGAGAAACTTCTCCCGCGCGCCCTCATCGTCCCGGGCATGGCCGCGCAGGGTTTCGATGAAGCCTGACAAGGAGGCCAGCGGGGTGCGCAGTTCGTGACTGGCGTTGGCGAGGAAATCGACCCGCATGCGCTCGGCCCGCCGCACGTCGGTCTCGTCCCTGAGGGTGAGCAGCGCCAGCGGTCCCGCCGCGCCCTGGCCGAGGGGGCGTGTCTGGGCCGTCCACACCCTTTCCTGGGCGCCGCCGGTTTCCATCAGGGCCTGGCCGGCAGCCCCCAGCAGGGCGGCGTCGACGGCTTCCAGCACCTCCGGGTGGCGGACGGCGGTGACCAGCCTGACCCCCTCGGCCTTCACCGAAAACAGGCTCCGGGCGGCGGTGTTGGCGAAAACAATTCGTCGTGACGCGGGCTCGGAAGGATCGCCCTCGATCACCAGAACCGGGTCCGGCAGGCTTTCGACAAGGCTGCGG
>Ga0209066_10000340_pt1 | contig 68993 bp, 60 predicted proteins | sample All_14_2_FD_187198 | JGI IMG/M metagenome (GOLD analysis project Ga0209066, IMG submission 187198) | Freshwater microbial communities in response to fracking from Pennsylvania, USA - Allegheny Zone_MetaG_DW_15 (SPAdes) (version 2) ...
CTACGTCGGATCGGCGACGAAGCACTTCGACAACATCTTCGACCAGTTCGCCCACGGCTGGAGCTCGAAGCTCCTGAGCCCGGACGACGCGCGCGCGACCGCGGACTGGATCACGGCGTGGGCGAGCACGCTCCCCGCCGACGCGCCGGACCGGGTAGCCTCGCTCGCGGCCGCGGAGCGGATCCGCGAGGCCGCGGCGGCCGACTGGTACTTCGACTGGGAGATCTAGGCCAGACGGGGCGAGCCCGCCAGCCGCCGGTCAGGCTGGCGCCGGTGTGGCCGACGCCGGCTCGGCCGACGCGGGCCCGGCGAGGCGCCGCGGTCCCCCGCCGCCGGGGTCGAGGGCCGTCGCCTGCGCCCGCGCGCGCAGGTCCTCGTGTCGCGACTTCGAGCGGCCGTTCGTCTCGCGGCCGATGCGCGGCAGCCAGAAGATCAGGGTGCGGTGCACGCCGGAGAGCTCCTGGAACTCGGTGATGAGGCTCATCCTGGGGAAGCTGTTCACGAGCACCTGGTCGGGCACGAGCCGGTCGACGAGGCGGCCCCACCACGGGTTCGGCAGCACCGCCTCCTGCCCGTCGCGACGCGCGCGCAGGACGCGGTTGCGCTGCTCGACGCGGCGGAAGGCGAGCAGCGTCAGCGGCACCGCGAGCAGGAAGAGGACGATGAGCACCGCGAGCAGCGGCAGCCCCGCCTGGCCGAAGACGTTGACGATGATCACGAGGTTGAGCACGTCGAGCACGTAGAGCAGGCCGAGCGAGAGCAGCCCCCAGAAGAACGCGTACTTCAGGCAGATGCGACCCTGGATGTTGAGGAACTCGTCGCTGTAGTCCCAGTAGACGGCGTGGAAGACCTTCTCCATGACCCAGCTCGCGACGAACTCGAGCACCGAGCCGACGAGCGCGCCCGCGAAGAACACGGCGACCGGGTTGTCGACGAAGGGGATGAGCACGAGGCTGATGACGACGCCGCCGAGCCCGTAGAGCGGGTTCATCGGCAAGTAGAGCAGGCCGGTGCGCGACTCGATGACGCCCGTGAACTCGATCGTCCAGCAGTAGATCATCTCGACGAGCACGCCGGCGAAGCCGTAGAGGAAGAACAGCCAGAGCACTACGTAGGCGTAGGCGATGAACTCGGACACGAGACCCCCAACCGGGCGATGTCGACTGCGATCGCGGTCAGGATAGCGGTCGGCGCGCCAGGCGGCGTCTCCCGAAGTCTCGATCCCGAGGAGATCACCCACAACTGCGCACGTGCCTGCCGGCCCGCAGAAGACCACGTGAAGAGCCTGCTCAACACGGCCTTCCTCGCCCGCATCCTCGTCTTCGACGACGGAGACGCCCCCGCCGAGACGGCCGAGCCACTCTCCACGCTCACCAGCCGAGGCACCCGCGACGTTGCGTGGCGCCACTCTGGCAAGCAGATCGGGGCACCAACGCACGGAGCGGCACAGCCCCGAAGGGACGTGCCGCTCGAGCGAACAGTTCCGCGTGCAGTTGTGCTGACGAGAACACGGTGGTGGACACGGGGGGACAAAGTTTCAACACCGCGCCGAGCCCTGAAAACCTTGATTTCTCGGGCATCCCGAGGCATCCATCGCACTACTGAACAGGCCCAGCGAGGGCGGCAACCGGACGCTCGGGGACCGATTCGAGGCGAATCGTGGAAGGTGAGAACACCGCTGGCCGCCGAGCAGTCGGCGGCCCTCGCCGACGCGTACCGCGCTGGCGAACGAGTCACCACACTCGCTGTGCGGTTCGCGGTCAGCCGGGAGACCGTGCTCCAGCATCTCAAGAAGCACGGTGCCGCCAAGGGGCTCAACGTCTTCACTCCCGAGAAGGCGCGGCGGGCTGTCGAGCTGTATCTCGCAGGCGCAACACTCGCGGAGGCGGCTGCTGCGACGGACTCGAACTCGCGGTCGATCGTGCTGGAGCTCGAGTCTCGCGGCATCCCGAGGCGGAAGCGAGGACAACGCCTCCGAGCGGCCTGAGCAGTTAGCCCATCCACAGCAACGAGAGGATCAGGAGGGGACTTTCTGGTTGCCGATCGGGGATGCGGCACCACAGGAACCAATACCTGGCAGGTCTATCGTGACCCGAGTGACGGTACCCTGAACTCGTGGTGGCAGAGGATGAGGAACAGTGGCTTCCCACCCACCTCGCGACGTCGCTGTCGACCCGCGAACTCCGAGACTACGTCATCCAGCATCTGAGCACTGGCAGTGAGTTCGCACTCCCGCTCAGGGATGGGTCGACGCTCGCGCAAGTCGCGATCCGCTGGATCCGCCCCGTGGATGATCCTCCTGCGCTCGTAGCGTTGCTTTCAGCCCCACGCACGTCCCTGACCCTTCGCATCCCCTTCGATGACACTTCGGCGTCGACGGTGGAACTCTACGAATGGTAGAGATTCGTGACACGCCATTCGGATCGCAGGCGTCTGTCGCATCAATCGTGGAGATGCGCCAGCGCACGAGGTAGTCGCTCGCACCACCAGCGGATGCCCTCGAGCTCGGCGCGCTTCAGGGCCAAGTCCGCGGTCTCGCTCGCGTCGATCGCCTTCTGCCAGCCATACCAGACGAACGCAGCAAGCAGGGAAAGCTCCAGGCCCACTCCATCGAACTCCGCTCCTCGGCGGCTCTGGTAAGCAGCTAAGAGTTCATCGTTGGCCACCACTGAGGTTCGGAGACCCGAGGGTAGAAAGCGCGCGATGTCGAGCGCGGGCGGGCCTATGAATGCCTGGCCCCAGTCCAATAGCGCCACGCCATCGCCATCCCAGGCCATGTTGACACCCGCGACGTCGCCATGGCAAAAACCTGCGGGCCGCGCCGCCAGGGCGCTGACGAGCGGACTGGGATCGTCGGCGAGCGGAACCACTCGATCGGCGAGCGCCGAACCCCCCAGCTCCCGGAACAGGCTCCACCCTCGCGCGACGCTCGCCTTCAAGGCCGCCGGCGCATCGACCGCATCGAGTCGCGTCCTCGAGAACATGCCCACGACCCTGTCGAGCGGAGTCGTCGCGTTCGGCCGGATGCCGGAGCTGTGCAAGGCAGTGAGGCTCGCGAGCAACCGCTCGACTTCGGACTCATCGAAGGCGTGGTCGGGGCCGACGACGAACCCGTCCAGGTCGCGCATGACGATCCAGGTGTCAGTGCCGTCCACCCAGCCGCCGATCGTCGGCGATGAAACCCCGCGGGGAAGGCGGTCGAAGACGCCGTCGCTCCACAGCGCAAGTTCCAGGCTTTCAGCATGCCCGAGCAGACGCTGGAACACGTCGCGCCCGTGAGTGGACCGCTTGACCACCACCCGAGTGCCATTGAGCAGTTCGCCCCGGAACAGGTCGGCACCTGAGAGTCCCCCGTGGTCAGTGATGAGCCGAAGGTCACGGAGGGTAGCGCGCGAGGTGGGAGGATCGAACGTCGACACTCAACCTCCGGCAGATGGAAGACATTGAACACTACCGCGTGCACCTTGGTCACCGGCGGAACTGGCGTCGTGGGGCGGGCGATTGCCCGCCGTCTTCTCGACAAAGGCAGGCGTGTCGCACTGACCTACGGATCAGGCGCAGCCGTCGTGGAGCAGCTTCAGGCGCATGCCAACCGCGGGCCTGGAGAACTCCTGGCGATACGGAGCGACTTTCGCTCGCTCGATTCGCGGGACCTCGTCGACGAGATCGAATCCCACAACGCGAAGGTGTCCGCCTTCATCCACTCCGCTGCCCTCGTCGACCACACGGGTTTCACGACGCTCTCCACGGAACGCTTCAGCGAGGTGCTCAGCGTCAACGTGGTCGCCGCATACGGGCTCGTGCGAGAGCTCGTGTCAAGGGGTTCGCTAGAGCACGTCGTGCTGCTTTCGTCGATCGCGTCGTCGGTCGCGGATCTCGGGTCAGTCGCGTACACGACGTCGAAGGGCGCTATCGATGCCCTGACAAGAGCGTTGGCGGTGGAACTCTCTCCGGCGATTCGAGTGAATGCCGTGGCACCCGGCATCGTGCGTAGTCACAGAACCGCAGACGACCCGCTGTTCTCCGGCCCAGCGGCCCGCATTCCAGATACCGCTCTCGTGGAGCCTGACGAAGTCGCGTCATTGGTCGACTTCCTCCTGAGCGACCCGCTGCCGTCTCTACACGGGCAAGTCTTGACGATCGACGGCGGCGTTTCGTTGCGGCGTCTCGGATGAGGGCAACCCCCACCGCTCCCCGCCTCCCGGTGGTCGGGGCGCTTCCGTTTCTTCGGTACGGCCGCTCCGACTTCCTGCTGAAAACAGGTCGTCGGCTGGGGGACGCTTACTGGCTTCATCTTGGCCGCGAGCGAGTACTCATCGTGGGACACCCCTCCGCCGCCGCTGACGTGCTCGAGAACGTCGGCGACCGCTTTCCCGACAAGGGTGGCCCGCGGGGTTTCCGTCGAAGCACCCTGCCGTTCGTCGGCGGGGGACTCTCGACGTGGAACGCGATGGATGCTGAATGGCGCCCCCGACGCTCGGCTGCGGCACGGCTGCTCCGCAAAGCTCACATTCCCCAGGACTGGAAACTGCCTGAGGGTAGGATCACGGGCACGGCGCTTCGTCGACGAATTGCCGAGCAGGTCGTCCGGAGTCTCTCGAAGGCGTTTCTCGGAGTGGACGCCACACCCGAGCAGGCCACCGAAGTCGTGGCCAGCTTCAACGCGCTCGGGGCCGACTTCTGGGCTGGCAAGCTCCCCGGGCCACACCCCTATCGTGCACGCGCCGCCAGAGGAGCCACGGCTCGCCTCGAAGCGATCGCCGGTGCTTGGGTCGACGGCGGGTCAGACTCCGCTCCGATTCGACACCACCTGCCGGACCTCGGCCCCGAACGGATCCGCAACGAGGTGCTGTCTCAACTCCTGAGTGTGGGCACTCTCACGATCCCGATCGAGTGGGCGCTCCACCTCCTCGCCGAACACAGCGACGTGCAGAGCGCGATCAGGTCCGACCTCGTCGCTGGCGATCACGGCCTGCTGCATCGGGTAGTCCGGGAGTCGCTCCGCCTCTGCCCGTCGACGTACTGGATCCAGCGACGTGCGGCACACGACACTGACGTGGCGGGCGTGCGACTTGCAGCCGGCGACGTCGTCGTCATCCATGTGCCGAGCGTGCACCGCCACGTTGACTACTGGGAGACGCCAGACGACTTCGAGCCCGATCGATTCCTCGAATCGGACTGGAAACATGCATGGATGCCGTTCGGTCGCGCCGCGCGGCTGTGCGTGGCGCAACGCTACTCGGTCGATGTGATGGCCGCCGTGCTCGCCGATATCCTCTCGACGAGGCGTGTGACGCGCGTCTCGTTGGGTCAGTCCAGTCTCGGGACCGGGCTCAACCTCATTCCGCGGGCAGGGGCTCTCGTTCTCACACCGCTTCGAGATCCCAACTGACATTGCCGAAGTAGTCTTCGTTGCCGCCATCCCTCACCGTGTCCAACGTGAAGCAGTGGAAGCCGCCGCCGAACAGGCGCCGGTGCCGATGGCGCACGGGGATGACGGTGAACCCATTGCGCTCCAGCTCGTCGATGAGTTCCGGGAACAGCGAGTTCGCGACCACTGTCGACTCGTCAACAGACAGCACGTTCATGTCGATGTAAGGGCTGCTGATGATCACGTCGTCTGCCCCGTAGGCCGGGAAGTTGCTGGCCTGAGGCGTCGGCGCGTAGATCCGGTCCCAGCGCTGCAGCGGCGCGGGGAGCTGGTCCGCGACTGACGGGTTGCGCAGAAGCAGCAGGCCCGGGCGCAGAGGCAGCACGAGGCTGTCGATGTGGTTGTCGGCGAACCGGTGCATCACTCTGACGCGGAACCGGCCTTCCAGGTGGCGGCTGAGCCACTGAGCTCCGAGCACGTGATTGGCGGTGGAGACGTTCACCAGCAGGTCCTCGCCAAACCGGAGGCACTGCGCACCGTCGAGCATTATCTCGAACTCGCCCGGATCGCCTGCTGCTGCTCCGACATCCTCGATCGCGGGCGTCGCGCGGCCGGAGACGTAGGAGGTGTCGAAGGATGCGTCTAGCATGCGGGGGCGCGGCATGCTGGTCCACTGCGAACCCGCCCGGAAGTACCGGGAGAACACGGGCTTGAGCAGATCCCCCTCGAAGAGTCTGGCGCGCACCTGAGGCGCGGTCTCGATGACCTCATCGCCAAGCACCAAGGTCTGATCGCGGACGTTCAGCGCGGGAATCATCGTCGCTCGCCAATTCGGCGTCGCGAAACCGGGGCTGGTCGGCAGCGGCTCCGGGCGGTGCACGAGCACACCCGCGCCCGCCAGTGCTTGGGCGAGCTCCTCGACGTCTTCGGCGAGCTCTTCGACGTAACGCCGATTCAGGCGGCTCTGCGAGTCAGATGCGGCGAGAGCGCCCTGTGCGCCCAGGGACGGATAGTAAAAGGAGGAGTGGGCGACATCGTTGAAGAAGAGGCGGAATGACAGTTCCATCTCGTGCGCTTCGTATCCGGCGGATGTGCCGACGACGACCTCACGCAGGCGTGACCATTCATTGAAGCTGTTGACCTTCATCGGGATAGCCGTCTTCCTCATTGCGCTGTATAGGGCCACGCGTTCTTGATCGCGCGAAGGTCAAGTCAATCAGTGTCCAAGCGCCCGCCAGGCTTCCGACACTGCTGCGAGCCGCTCCCCAGCAGAGTGCAAGCGCCCAGCAAGCGGCACGACAGGGCACGGTTCGTAGCTTGGACGCATGACAATCATCACCACCTCCGTCTCCGTGGACGCCGAGTTCGCGGAACTGCTCACCCACGCCGGGCTCATCGCCCGCTTCGCCCCGGCCGACTTCGAGCTCGAGTCGGCTATCTCCGCCGAGGACCCCATCCCCTCGATCGACACGAGCGGCCGCCAGGGGGACGTGTCCTTCTGGACTGCCGACAAGTCGAAGTACCACCTTTCGCACACCACGCGCATTCCGGTGGAGGGCATCGTCCTCGTCGCTGGCGATCACGACCACACCCTCTACGCCGACGGTCCTGTCACCTACGCCCCGACGAAGGACTACGCCCCGATGCGCGGTCGCCTCGCGATCGGCCTTGTGCACGTGCCGGCGGGCGCGCAGGCGTTCGTCCTGCACGCCGAGCACGGCGGGCTCGCGCTGCTCCCTGGTGACTACGCGGTCCATCGGCAACGGGAGTACGACGAAGCTGCCATCCGCGCCGTCGTCGACTAGACCGGGCCGGCACGGCAAGGAGATCTTGTATGTCAGCGGAACGGCTCAGCGCTTCGGAGCGCCAGCGGATACAGCTCGCGATCGGCGAGCACTACCGGAACGTGTACGGGCGCATGTCGCCCGACGCGGTCCTCTTCGCTCGCTCGCCGACTGAGGCGGAGCGCCTGCACCGTGCGGTGCGGCACCTTGCAGCCGCGGCCGGCACGTTCGGGTCCGCCCGCCTTCGCGTGGCCGACCTCGTGACCGCGGTCGATCCGTCGCTCATTGACCCGCTATTGCCGGGTGCCCTCGTGGGCTCGGCCATCGAGTACGTGGCCCGCTGGCGCCCTTCACCGTCGGACCTCACCGCCTCGGCCGTCCGACACGAGGACACAAAAAAGCCACGCTTCCGCGGCATGGGTCGAGCCTTCGGCAGCGAGTGGCGTTCGCTCAGTGACCGCACCGAACTGGCGCCTTACGGGATGCTCCTGACGGTCCCCTTCGACCTCGCGAACCGGCGGGCGGCCCAGGAGTTCAACGACACCTTCCGTCACACCACTGAGGTGTACGCCTTCGAATCGCTCGCGATCGTCGTCGACGAACCCCTCGCGATTCGGCGCGATGCCGCTGGGCGGGCGCACGACGCGGCTCGAGCCGCGATCGTCTGGGCCGACGGCACCGAGGTATTCGCATGGCACGGGACCCGAGTCCCCCAAGACCTCATCGAGGGCCGATGGACGATCCAGGACGCACTCCGGGAGTTCAACATGGAGGTACGCCGGTCCGCGATCGAGTGGCACGGCGGCGTGATCGCGCTCATTCGCGCGGGAGTCATGGTGCCCGTCGCAGCCGGCGAACCCGATCCGGGTAGCCCCGGGCAGGTCCTCACGCTCTACGACACGTCCCAGCCCGGCTTCCGCGGTCGATACCTCCACTGCGTCGACGCGACTATCGCGCGCGACGGTACCCGCCGAGAGTACGCCCTCCGTGTGCCGCCGGACTCACGTTCGCCGATCCACGCGGCGGCCTGGGCGGTGGGGGTCCCGGTAGCGAAGTACCGGAGGCTCCAACTCGCCAGATGACTAGTTCGAAGTCGATGCTCCGCGATGCAAGCGTGGCGCAAAGCTCACGCAAGACTCGCTGCGTCGCCAGACGGCAAGATAGTTCCATCGAGTCGCCAGCTCTGCCGGGCGGCCGGGACGCGGCAAACATCCCGCGCCAGTTGCAGTGATCCAAGGACGAGGCTAAATGACTGTTCGGCTCCATGAAGCGACTCTCGCTCGACATCTGCAACCTATTCGAGGCATGGCGCTCGCCCAAGCGATCTATGCGAGTTTCCAGATCGGGCTACTGGACGCGCTAGCCCGAGGCCCGCAGCAGGTCGCCGGCCTTGCCGGTGAACTCGGTCTGCACCCTGAACGACTCGATGGGCTGAGCGACTACCTTGAGAATGAAGGGCTCGTCGAACGCGATGGACCTGCAATCGCACTCACCGATCTCGGCACGGAACTCCTCGCGGTCCGCCCCTGGTACGACCTTTTGGTCGGCGGATATGCCAGCACGTTCGGCCAGTTGCCTGCCGTTTTGAGACGGGACGCGGGATACGCAAGCCGAAACGGGGCTTCAGTCGCGGTTGGCAGTTGCGGAATCAGTCAGCACGATGCACTGCCGATGGCGTTGGCGCTGCTCGACACGATGCCTGCACCCTCGACCGTCGTGGACTTGGGCTGTGGAGACGGCACCTTCCTGGCTGACATCGCGGTCCGCAACCCCGAAGTTCCATGCATTGGAGTTGAGCCCGACGAAGGCGCCCGTAATGCAGCAGAGACTGTGGCCGAACGCTTGCGACTCAACAACCTCCGAGTAGTAGCCGGAGACGCAATCCACTACGAAGATGCCGAAGGCACGACTCAGCCCGGAACGTGTTACCTCACAGCCTTCGTGCTTCAGGAGCTGCTGGAGCAATCCGGCGAACAGGCTGTAATAGATCTCCTCCGCCGCACATTCGATCGAGATCCGTCGGCTTCATGGATCGTGATCGAAGTGCATCGTCTGCACCCTTTGAATACTGCAGGCTCGGACCTGGCGCTCGGCTACTACAACCCGTACTACTTGATTCATCGAATCACCGAGCAACGGCTCGTCCCGGCCGGCGAGTGGCACCGCCTATTCGACGCCGCGGCGTTGGAAGTCGTCAGAGAGGTCTTTCCTGCGACGGAGTATGACCCGCTCGGGCTCAAGGTGGGCTTCCTGCTCCGGGCGAGAAGGAGCTAGAGGGATGCGAGTTCTTGGATCAGCGGTGCTTCCGCCGCCTATTCGGCATGTGCAGACCTGGGCGGCGGAATATCGTGGCGACCGACCCGTGCTCGACGTCAGCCAGGGAACCAGCGGCGTCATTCCTCCTCAAATGGCTGACGCCTCCGAACAAGCCTGGGTGTCCTATGGAGAACGCGAAGGAAGCGAAGGCCTCCGGGAAGCGCTGGCTTCTGACGTCAGGGATCTCTACCGCACTGGCTACGTCGAGGCCGACGACATTCTGGTGACCGCCGGATGCAACGAGGCGTTTTGTGCAGTCGCCGGCGCACTGGTCGGCGCCGGTGACGAGGTCGTGCTGCTCAGCCCCTTCTACTTCAACCACGACATGTGGCTCAGACTGATCGGGGCACGACCAACCTATGTGCCCATGCCGTTCAGCGGCGACATCGACGAGGAGCACCTGGAGGACGCTGCCAGGTCAGCCCGCCTGATCGTCGCAGCAAGCCCCTCCAACCCGACGGGAGCTGAGCTTTCCCGGCATTCGTTCGAGGCGATTGAACGCGTATGCCGGAAGTATGGGATTCCATTCGTGCTTGACGAGACATACTCGGTCTTCCGCCGAGACGCGGGAAACAGCCCGCACGAATTGTTCGGCGAAGGATGGCATGACTACCTGATCTCGCTGCGAAGCCTGTCGAAAGAATTCTCGATGCCCGGCCACAGGATCGGAGCTGCAATCGCCGGCCCCGCTCTGCTCCAAGGTGCTGCGAAATGGCATGACTGCATGTCGATCGTGGCGCCGACCTCAGGCCAGAATTTCGCAGAGTTCGCCCTCAACAACCTGCGTGGCTGGCGTCACGAACTCGCGGCGCGTATCCGTAGCAACGGCGAAACCTTCGTGAAGGATCTACGATCGGGAACCTCCCCATTCGTCCTCGACTCCTGGGGCGGATTCTTTCTCTGGCTCGCCCACCCACTGTCCGGCCTTTCTGATGAAGCTGCAGCGCAGTCCCTTGCGAAACGGCTCGGGGTGCTGAGTGTGCCCGGGTCATACTTCGCCCCGACGGAAACCGGCAGGCTCAGAGTGAGTGCAGCAGGGTTGAGCCCCGCGACCGGCCAAGACCTGCTCGCACGTCTCAACGAGGTCGAGTCATGGTGACCAAGAGGTTCGACGCGATCATCATCGGAGCCGGCGTGCAGGGCGCCAGTACCGCGTTCCACCTCTCCCATGCCGGGCTGACAAGGATTCTTGTTCTCGATGAACTCGAGGCGGCAGGACGCGGATCGTCCGGGCGCTCCGGCTCGATGCTGATGAAGTCGCGGGAGAATCGGACCAAGATCGAGTTCTCCAAGTACTCGTACGACTGGCTGCACCGATTCTCGGAGCACTTCGCAGAACCGCTCTCCTTCAGGAAGACCGGGTTCCTCAGCCTCGTGCCCGAGACGTTGCGGGAGCGATACCTGGAGGAGCACCACATCCGCCTCGAGTGCGGTGTTCCGTCGCAGATCATCGACACGGCCGATATCCAGTCGCTATCCCCAGCAGTCCTCACTGACGGGATCGAGTTCGGTGTCCTCGGGCCGGACGATGGCGTCATCGATCCCGACCAGCTCGTTCAGGGCTACCTTCGGGTGGCAGGCGAACGCGGGACGCAGACGCGCCTCCTGCAACGCGTCGTCGGCATCGACAGCGGGCCCGGAGACCTGGTGCGAGTCGGTACGACGACCGACCGCTACGAGGCGCACATTGTCGTGAACGCAGCCGGCGCAGGCGCGGCCGAGATCTCGCAGATGGTCGCCGCACCGATCCCGATCCGGAGCCTCCGTCGGTCACTCTTCTTCGTCGAAGCTTCCGACCCCCGACTCCAGATCGGGCCGATGGTCGAAGAGTCCGGCGTCGAATGGTATTACCGCGGTCTCGGCGAAGGTCGCGTCCTGATCGGGATGGGCCTCGAATCGGACGGGGGCGCGAGCGACAGCCCAGACCTCGAGTTCTGGGACAGCGTTCACACGGTCGCGACCCATCGAGTCCCCGCTTTGGCCGATGCCCGGGTCTACGGCGGCACTTCCGGCTTGCGACCCCTGACCCCGGACATTCTCCCGATCATCGGCCCCGTTCCCGGAGTACCCGGCTTCTATCTCAATTGCGGCTGGGGCGGCGAGGGGATCATGCATAGTCCGGCCGGCGGACGGATGACGGCGGACAGCATCACCGGTTCGACCACCGGCGACCTCGATTGGACATCCTGTCGGGTCGACCGATTCGCAGAACCTGAAACGCTTGTACACCACAACACCACAGAAGGAGCACATCAATGAACCTTGAAACCATCGCCGCGCTCGGTTATGAGCTGACCCCTAGCCCGCTGGAGGTCTTGACCTTCCACGCGGCAACGCGCGTCGGCGATCTCGTGTTCACATCAGGGCAGATCCCCGTCTTCGGCGACGTGGCGGTCAAGGGCAAGGTCGGCGCCGATGTGGATCTCCCGACTGCTCAGAAGGCGGCTGAGATTTGTGCGGTGAACTGCCTGCGCGCAGCACTGGCCGTGGCCGACGCGGCGGAGATCGAGCGCGTTGTGAAGCTCGTTGGAATGGTGAATGTTGCGGATGGATTCAACGACACCTCGAGCGTGATCAACGGAGCATCGAGTTTCCTGAACTCAGCCTTCCCCGGCCAGCCCTCCCACGCTCGCTCAGCGGTCGGAATGGTTCTGCCCGGCGACTGGGCCGTGGAGGTTGAGCTCGTTCTCGCGCTGAAGGCAGGATGAGCGCCAGCTCCGCACACCGACAACTGGAGCAACTCCGGGATCTACCGATCACCTACGACCTGGTGATCGGAGACTTTGGTCGCGAAGCGGCGACACGCTATGTGAACATCCTTGCTCAGGAGGAACGACGATTCCTTGAACGGTTCCTCGCGAAGACGGGCACTCCCTTCTTCGACGAGTACCGGCGGATCATGTTCACTCTGGTAGCGGACATCGCATTCCTCAAGCACGGCATGATTCATCGAACCTGGTCGGAGCATGGCCGGTTGACCGATGACGTCCTCGTCGCAGTCAAGGCTCACGAGGTTCCCGAGGATCTCAGGCGCGAACTCGCGGCGGTGATTCAGGATGGCGTAGCGTCTGCCAAACGCCGCGGTTACGGCACGGTTCGTGTGGTCATGCCGTGCAATTCTTTGTCCGATGTGCTCACGGGCGCTGTCGACCGAGTGACGCATGAGCAAGTCGATTTTGCTGACGTCGTGGCTCACGGTGTGATCCAATCAGCGATCGAGCAGTTGCGGTCGACTGGCTGTATCGGCGACTCCCCGATCCTAGTCCTAGGGTCGTCGCTGGCGCAGGACCAGTACCGAGAGGCAGGCGCAACGTTCGGACTCGACGTGCTCGCGGTCTCCGCAGAACAACAAGCGCTCATCGATGAGGCAGTGACGATATGTATTGGAGGCGACGAGCGAGCTCTGGCCCGCATCCGAGGCTCGCTCGAATCGCAGATCATCGCCCCGGCTCGCGAAGTCTATGGCGACATCCCGGTCCTCGAGGCTTGCACGGACTTCGACTTCGGCCTAGGACACGACTCGGTCCGTCTGCTGGCGCGGCGCATGGTAGCCGAGGCGTACGTCGGTCTGACCCAGTCACGTTGAAGGCTGCAGCCTCTCGGTAGGCTGTTCGCGACCAGTTGCCGGAAGACCGGAGCAGGCACGGCGAGGTACGGGGAGGTTTCGAGTGGCTGATCGACCGCCTGCGTTCCGCTTCCTGCGCCCCGAGTTCGAGGCGGACGACCGTAAGTTGCCGAGTCAAGCGAAACAGCTCCACATCCTCGTCGCCTTGCTGCTGAACGCAGGCCAGGCGGTGGGGAGTACGACGCTACGCCAAGCGGTCTGGGACCCGCACGACGACGAGTACGAAGGAATACGACCGGACGGCGTCCGCACCACCGGGTTGGCGACGGCCGTCTCGAGGCTACGAAGCTCCGGCTGGGCCATCGAGACCAAGACCGAAGGCGGATACTCGCGCTACAAGTTGAGCGATGTCAGCGAGGACGACGTCGACCTATTGGTGTTCGACCGGGACGCAGCGGGCCTCCTGAAGGAGTCGAAAGCAAAGCTGACGAACGAGCAAAAGGCCGAACTGCTGGAGCGATGCCGCAACATCCTTGCACGGTGGCAGTACAGCCCATCCGCGCACTTCGGCAACGCCCCGATCAGTGAGCTCCTCACGCGGTTCATGAATCGTCATGACGAGCTTGTGCAATTGACGGCGTCGCTCGAGAACACCGCCCCAACTCATCCGGAACCGGAACGAATCACGGGAATCGGTGTATCTCAACTCGGGACATACCTGCGGGATGTTCTAAGACGCGGCATGACACTCGCCTTCGGGAATCCGTCGTCATGGGCGTCTGATGAGACGAACGAAGACCTCGTGACCCTCGATGACCTATGGACGCCCCTTCGCGTCGCCGACTCGCAGCAACGAGCGGGCAATGCTGGAACACACGAGTCGATGACCGAACGCGACACCGGGGCCGACTTGATAGGTCTCGCCGACTCGACGGCTGAGCCCCTCGTGATTCTTGGCGATCCTGGGAGCGGCAAGTCGACCTCGGCCGCGATGCTTGCGGCGAGGGCAGCACGGGGGGCGATGAGCGGCGAGCGACTAGTGCCCATCTGGGTCAACCTCGGAACCATCATTGCGAACCCGCGATGGTCGGCCGAGAAAATCTTGCTCTCCGGTGTTCCAGAAGTCGACTTGGCGATTGCGCGTCAGGGAGAGCATGCAGGCGTCGATCTCGCGCAGGCCCTGGAGACGACGATCTCGCAAGGCAGCGCTCTCCTGCTGCTCGACGGCCTTGACGAGGTAAAAGACTTCAGCATCACCACGGTTCGCGAGGCCATCACCACGATCCTGGCTCAACGAAATGGGTCAAAGGTGCTGATCACCTGCAGAACCTTCGACTACCGCCACGAGAATCCTCCGAGAAAACTCCCTGTCAAGCGCGAGTTGGAGATTTTGCCACTCAGCACCCAGGAAAAGCTCGACTATGTGACGCGATGGTATGAATCAGCCGCAAGAGCCGGGGGGTTTCGACTCGAGTTGGCCGAGAAACTCCGCGATGCGTTGCATCAGGAGATCCTGAGCAGTCCGGTGATCACTGATATGGCCGGACTGCCCCTCTTGCTCGCACTACTCACCCTGATCCATTCACGGCAAGAGTTGCCCGACTCGCGCTCGGTGGTGTGCGATCAGGCCATCAAGTTCATGCTTGCAGAAACGCCTCCATGGCGGGAGCGCGACCCCGGTTCATCAAGCGAGGCCTCCGGACCGATGATCCGCCTCGCGGTTGAAGTCGCGTTTCGCGGGCACCTCGCTGAAGAGTCACCAACTAGTGGCAATGAGTGGCTGACTCACGAAGTCATCCTCGATGAGGCGACGAAAATCGTAGACAGCCTTCGGCAGGCCGGAGCCGGGAGGGCGACGCCGAGTCCCGAAGCATTGAGCCAGCAACTCGAGAACAGCCACGGCCTACTTCTGGAGACCGGGCCGAATCGCTTCCGGTTCTCGCACCGATATTTTCAGGAGTATCTGGCCGGACAGCACTTCGCGCGAGGCCGTGACCGCAGGCTGGCCCTCGCGAGCGGCAGCGGCACGCATTGGCGCGAGCCATTCAGACTCATGGCCAGTTTCGCCGGGCACAACGGCGACAATCTCTACTACATCCTGCAACTGATCACCGAGCTCCTCGAATCCGAGGAAATCGGCGCCCAGCATCTTGCTGCAGAGATGCTGGTCGAGATCACGCCGCCCCGGCTTGCACTCTGGGATTTCTCGCATGTGTTAGAGGATCAGATCGAAGCGGCGGATACCACGGGGCTCTGGGCGCGTGCGCGCGCGAAGCTGCTGTCCCACGTCGAGTCAGACGAGCTGTCGCTGGCCGAGCGTGAGCGCAGCGGACAGGCGCTGGCGTCGCTCGGCGATCGGCGGCTGGTTACGGCTTCCGGGGCCGCGATCACGCCCTGGACACATGTGATCCCTGTAAAGGGCAACACCCGCAGAATCGGGACCGCACGCCTCGACTCGGAGCAAGTGCTAGGCGCGTTCGTCGGCCCACCGCGTCAGGTCAAGCTGTACGGCTTCGAGATCGGCAAGTACCTCGTGACGAACGCCGCGTTCGCTGAGTTCGTAGCAGATGGCGGATACACGGAGATGGCCTATTGGCGATCGAGGCGAGCACGCGGATGGGTCTCCGGCGACATCGATGTGCTGGCGGAACTGACGTCCAACTGGCTGGAGACCGTCAACGACCACCATGCGAAGGAGATCCGAGATGGCGAGATCGATCGCGCGAATCTCTCGCTTGAGGCCGCCAGACGTACTGCCACGCGCACGCATCCGTACTACTGGAATGACATCCGGTTCAACCGGGCCAATCAACCAGTGGTTGGCATCAACTACTGGGAGGCTGAGGCATTCTGCAGCTGGGCCACTCAACGCGGTCATGCATCCGGCGCGCTTCAAAAGAGCAAGATCATCGCTATTCCGACCGAGTTTGAATGGGAGTGCGCATCCCGGCCGGCGGACGATGACCGGATATTCCCCTGGGGCGATGATTGGGATGACGAACGGGCGCTGGTGACCACGAACACCCTGAATCTGCGTGCCCCCGCGACAGTCGGCGTATATCCAGAGGCTTGGCCCGGAGCACCCCTCGATCTCGCCGGCAACGTCTGGGAGTGGACTAGTTCCATCTACCGCGACTACTCCGAGACTGAAGACGGACTCCGAGAGGATTCGGACAGTCTGGATGAACGGGTGGTTCGCGGGGGCTCCTGGTACAACTTCGCACCTCTCACGGCTTGCAGCGCAAGGGCAGTGGATCGTTCCTACAACCTGTTCTACGACGTAGGGTTCCGAATCGTCGTCGCTCCAGCCGACTCTCGCCGAGTCTCTTAGTTTCCTAGCCCGCAGACGAGCCCCCTGCGTATTCCACCGGTGCTGCCGCAGGTAGCTGGGAGTTCGTGAATACGTGGCCCAGCGAGGACTCGCAAACCGTCCGCCGACGCCCTGCAATCCGCAAGCGAAGCGTCTGCAAGTCCTGATCTCCAGATTGGATTCGTGCCCGGCACCGGGCACCGAACCCGAGGGAGATTCAGATGGCCACCAAGAATCGGATCGATTCCGACCTCCTCACCCGGACCCGCCGCAACGACGGCAAGGTCCGCCGGCACAAGCTGCCGGTCTGCGACGAGACCGGGCTCGCTCGGTACCGCGACCGTCACCAGGCTCGCGACGGCGCCAAGGCGCTGAGCGCCGGCGAGCGGAACTACGAGACCAGCACCTTCGCCTGCCCGTCCTGCCGCGGCTTCCACGTCGAGACGACGTACAACCGCACTCCGATTGTGCTCCCCGACTCCCCGCCGCCGACGGCGGCCTTCACCGAGTCGCTCGCGACGCGGAAGCGCCGCTACTGGCTCGTTGACGTCGAGAACCCGAGCTGCGGCGCGAAGTGGAGTTGCGAGCAGGTCGCGCAGTTCTTCGAGCTGCTGAAGCGTCAAGCGCCGGGCATCGCGCCCCACGACCACGTCGTGGTGGCTGCTGCTCGCTACGTGCGCCGCAAGTACCGCCACGCGATCGTCGGCGAGAACGTCAAGTGGGTCACCGGTGCCGACGCCCCCGATGGAGCCGACCGCGCCGCCCTGGCCGCGATCGACCTGTACCGGGTCGCCCGCGACTTCGACGAGCTCGTCATCGTCTCGGGCGACCACGCCTTCGTCGACCTCGCGAAGCGCGCGAAGCAGGCAGGCCTCTCCGTGCACGTCGTCACGGCGCAGGCGCCCGAGGGCCGACCGATGCTCTCCCGCGAGCTCGCCGCCAGCGCGGACTTCCGCACCTTCGTCCGCCTCGAGCCCCGAGCTCAGCGTCCCGACAACCTCATCGTGATCGAGAAGGTCGCGAGCCGCACCCACCGCCGCGTCCACGTCGAGACCGCGGCCGCCTGAACCGAGGGGAAGCACGACCATGAAGAAGTTCCTCGCCGCGGTCGCGGTCCTCGCCGTCGCCGGTGTCCTCGCCTGGATGAACTGGGACAAGATCGGCCCGATCGTCAATCCGATCCTCGGAATCCAGACGGCCGCTGCAGCGACCACGGAGACCGGCCGGACGACCCTCGGTGCCGCTCCGGATCAGCGCTACCGCTTCGCTTTGATCGATCCGACGACGTCGACCGATGTGTCGTTCCGGCAGTCGATGAAGGACCAGATCATCGCTGCCGTTCAGAGCTACGTGCCCGCGAAGCCGACGGAGTCGAAGGTCGGCGTCGCTGCGATCACCGGCCTCCAGCTCACCGTGCGCCTCGTGGGCACCAACTCCCTCGCCTACGGCCAGCCGAACGTCGCGATCTCGATCCCGAGCGTGCCCGAGCTCCCCGCACGACCGGACATGACGGCCCCGGGTGCCCTCGATCCGGGTGGCCCCTACGACACGTGGAAGAAGTCTGAGGCCGCGTGGTCGGCCGCGTACGACGCCGCAGTCGCCGCAGTCGCCGCCTCGGTTCAGTCGCTCCAGGACCTCAACGTCAACACCGACGAGTACTCCGGGATCTTCGCCGGCACCGCCGCGCTCGCGCTGCTCGCGCCGGCGGACGGGGACGTCGCCTTCGCGGTGCTGTCCGACCTCGACGAGAACCGAGGCACGCAGCCCGCGAACTTCAACGGCCACCCCTTCCTAGTCGTCCAGCCCGACCCGGTGGGCGACATCAACCGCTGGGACGGCCTCTTCAACACCTTCTCCTCCTGGGCGACGAGCAGCGGCGCAGGCCAGACCACTCGCGTCCGCCCGGAGGACGCGTCCGCCGCCATCACCACCTTCATCACCGGGAGCTGATCATCATGCTCATCCCCATCGTCACGACCGTCGGCATCGCGGCCGTCACCGCCTGGCTCGGCTTCCTCGCCGTCCGGTACCTGCTGCCGGTCGTGCCCAATCCGGCCACCTCGGTCCGGGCGGCTCGGCAGGCGGCCCGCGACCGCATCACCCGTGACCCGCTCGACTACGTCCGGGCCTGGGTCGCGCGAATTGCGCCGTCGCGCCTGAAGCTCGAGCAGCGCGAAGCGGACGCCCAGGCGGCCGTCGAGCAGGCGACCGAGCGTGAGGCGCACATCCTGACGAGCTTCAAGGACGGCAAGGAGCCGAAGTTCGGCTTCAAGGTCTTCGCTATCGCGATGTTCGCCGCCTGGTTGTTCGTCGTGCTCCCAGCCGTCATCATCATCGACTTCCCGATCGTCATGGCGGTGTCCGGTGACAGCGTGCTCGCTGCGGTCTTCGGATGCCTCCTGCTGATCGTGGTGCCGGTGATCTTCTCCCTGCTGCTCGGCTTCGTCTTCGAGAAGTGGCGCGGCGGCGCCCTGAATGCTGCGGCGTTCAGCGGCGTGGTGATCGGGCTCGTCGCGATCGTCATCGGGATCGTCTGGTTCCTGACGACGCTCGCGCCGCTGCGGGCCGAGGTCGAGTACGCCGACCAGATCCGCACCGTGCAGCAGCAGATCGCGATGTATCAGGAGGACGGCGACCAGAACGCGATCAACTTCGCCCAGCAGCACCTCACCGAGCTTGAGGCGGAGGAGAAGCGGTCCGCCGACTGGAACACGGCGCTCGTCCCGATCGCCGCCACCGCGGAGTTCGCAACCGGGTTCTTCTTCCCGATCGCGATCCCTCTCCTCCTGCTCGCCGACGCGAAGTCGTCGAGACGCAAGGCGGCGGGATCACTCGTCGCCGCAGGCAACCAGGTCACACGCCAGCGCGCTCGGCAGTACCGCCAGCTCGCGCGCACCTTCCAGCGCCTCGGCCTCACCCAACTGGAACTGCAGCAGCACCTCGCCGCGGTCGCCACCGAGAACCGCACTGATCAGGCAGGCCTCGAGGCCGCCCGGAACATGGTCGCCCAGGAGCTCCAGACCGCGGCCCCTGCCGCAGCCGAGCCCGCCCCGGCCGCGCAGCCGCTGATCGATCAGGCGATCACCGCCGAGATCGTGCCCACGACGGAGATCCCGGTCGCGGCTCCCGAACCGAGCCGAGTCACCCCTGCGGCGAATCGCGGACCCGCGGCCGCCGGCGGCGGGCGTCGAGAGACGACCACGACCGCTGCTCCCGTCGCGGTGCTCGATCGCGAGGGCGCCGACCTTCCCGACAACTCGTTCGACCTCAACTAACCCCTACTGAAAGGCACCACATGTCCACCTACCGCTCCTCCACGATTCGGCTCACGCCGAGCCTGGACAGCACCATTGGCACGCTCGAAGGGCAGCAGGACGCCCTGCTGGCCGCGTCGTGCCCGTTGAGCGCCGCGGCTGCTGAGCACCTCGGCGCGGCGGTCACCACCCCCGAAGTCGAGACCAGGCTCCGCTTCGCCGACCTGACGGGCAACGCGCTCGGCAGCCTCGGCTATGCCTTCGAGCGTGTCGACGGCCTCCGCACGACGGCCTTCGAGGCCCGGCCGGCGAACCAGCCAGACCGTGCCCACGAAGTCCTGCTCGTGGTCCTCGATGACGACGGGAAGTGGGAGACCGACCACGTCGGGCTCGTTGGCGACACCTGCAACACCATCCAGCGCGAGCTCGTCGACGAGATGGAGCTGCGCGGCGGGAACTTCGACGAGGACGTGAACGTGCAGCACCACGACCCGAGAGGGGGCTCGCCGGTCACCATCGCACGCGCGCACGACCGTACGAGCCTCGCCAGGGGCGCTGTCCTCGCCGGGGACGCCGGCGGCAGCTTCACCAAGTCGCTCTACACCACCACGCGAGCGACGAAGGACCGCGCTCTCGAAGGTGGTCGGCGATGAACGCGACGACCGTTCAGACCCGATTCCGCGCCACCGACCTCCACGACGCGTTCGACCGGTCCGTGATCGACGGGACCGTGATCGTGGTGAACGACCAGACCGGCGACGTACTCGTCGACGACGGCGCTCTCAGGGACTCGCGTCGGGTGCTCGCCTCCCGCGCCGCCGCCACGGGTCGCGCGACGATCCTCTACAGTCTCGAAAGCGGCGTGCGGGCCCTCAACGCGCCGGGAGGTCCGAAGGCTTCCCTGCCGACGGGCGTCGGCGACGGCACCGCGCCGACCGTCGTCATCGACCGGCTTCGCGATCACCTGCTCCGCAGCTCCACGCCCTACCACCTCCAGCTCGACTGGACCGACCACCTCCTGCCCGCGGATCAGCTCGCGACCGCCAACGGCGACATCGCCCGCATCGTGGAACAGCTCGCGGACATCGCGACAAACCCTGACATCCGCAAGGGCGGTCACGTCGTCGCACTGCTGAGTCGCGGCAGCGCGCTCGGCCAGCAGGTGGCGGGACTTCCTGGCTTCTCGGTGATCACGCTCGGTCTTCCGCGCCCCGCAGAGCGCCTCGCCGCGATCGAACTCATGCAGCAGAGCGAGCGCCGGCCCCTCGTGCTCGCTCCAGACTTCACCTCCAACGCAGCGGCTCGGGCGACCGGGGCGCTCCGGGTCATCGACGTCAGCGTCATGCGCGAGCACACATCGACGGAGCATCCCCTGACACCCGCGATCGTCCGCGAGGGCGCCCAGCGCGAGTTCGAGCGAGCGCTTCAGGGCATCGCTCGGGTCGACACGACGCAGGTCATCATCGGACGCGACCTCGTCGGGCTCGCCCAGCTCCGCCTGATGCTCGAGGACTACGCGCTCGACCCCGACGTGCCGCTCCGGCTCGCATTCGTAGGCCCTCCTGGGACCGGCAAGTCGTTCTCCGCCCGGGCGGTGGCGACCTGGCTCGGAATCGTGCTGCTGATCCCGGAGACCCTGGAGGAGATGTGGGTCGGCTCGAGCCAGCGGAACGGCGTTCGCTACCGAGACACCGCCACCTCCCTGGCGCCGAGCCTGACGTTCTTCGACGACCAGAACAACACGTTGACCGCCGACCGGCAGCGCGGCGGACTCGGGGATGCGAACGGGATCTCGTCGTCACTGACCGGGCTGTTCCTCGACATGTTCGCCGACCCGGCGACGCCGCCTGGTCTGCACGTCATCATCGCGTCGAACTTCGCCCGGCAGCTCGACCCCGCGATGAAGAGCAGGGTGAAGTGCGTCGCATTCCTGCCCCCGGATGTCGACGAGCTCGCGTCGCAGATCGAGGCGACCGCACGCATCCGGTCCTGGGATCTCGAGCCTGGCGTAGCCCTGCAGGCGTTGATCGAGCACCCGCGGCGTCTGACGAGCCGCGACGCCGTCACAGTGCTCGCCGCTGCCCGGACGCGGACACTCCGTGCGCAGCGGTCTGAGATCACGAGCAACGACCTCGTCGACGCGCTCGTCGACTACAACCCCGGCATCGACGCAGCCGTCGAGCGGCAGACGCTCGAAGCTCTCGAAGCGACGACCTTCACCAGCCACCTGCCGTGGATGGCAGCGCGCCACTTCGGGGAGGCAGCCACCCAGCCGCCGTCCTACCTTCGCGACTTCGTGCAGTCCGACGGCTCCCTCGACCGCGACCGCGTCACGGAGCGGATCAACGAGCTGGAGTACCAGCATGCACGCTGAGCACCCAGACAGCGAGTGGCTTCGCGGCGTCGAGGCGAACCTGGCCGAGTGGCTGGACGAGCCGACGACCAACCCGACCAGCCAGCTCACGGCCGGCGGCGCCATCGAACGCGGTGAAGCGCTGCTCTCGGGCATGCACGGGGATCGACCGACACTCCTGATGCCGAGCGCGACATACGCACTCTGGGTGGTGCTGCGCGCTCTCGGTGTCGGGCAGGACGATGAAGTCCTCATTCCGCAGTACGACTGGACCTCGAGCTTGGCCGTCGTGCTCGCCCTCGGGGCGAAGCCGGTCGTCGTCCCGGCGGATCCGGCGACGCTCACGATCGACCCCGCCCAGGCCGCAGCCCGTCGCACCGCCCGCACACGCGCGCTGGTTGCAACCCATCTCTTCGGCATACCCGCAGACATTCCGGCGCTACAGAACGCACTCCCCCGGGTGCCGATCATCGAAGACTGCGCCCAGGCGCTCGGGTCGACGCTCGACGGCCTACCAGTCGGCTCCCTGGCTGACGCTGCGATCTTCAGCTTCGGACCAGGCAAGACGATCGACGTCGGCGAACTCGGCGCACTCGTGTTGCGAGACAGCGATCTGCACCGACACGCCGTCCTGGAGAGCGCCCACCCGATCCGCCAACAGCTCAGCGGGATCGTCACGCCGAGCCCGACCGGACTCTCGGTCCGTCCACACCCGCTTGCCGCCGTACTGCTCTATGTCGCGCTCAAACACTTCGACACCGATGCGACGGCCCAGGATCGGCGGCGGACGCAGGCATACCTGTCGCTCAACCACTCGCCGATCCACACGTATGGCTCAGACGGTCGACGCGAGATCGCCAGCCCCTGCGTGATGTTCGAGCCCGAGATCGCCACCGACAAGGGCCTCGCGCAGTACACCACCTACCGCGAGGTAGCCGACATCGAATCAGTACGCTCCGGCAACCCGAAGCATCGCCGCGTCGGCGCCCTCCGCGTCGCACGGGAACTCGTCGGGGTCCGGTGAGCCGTGGAAGTACGGCCCTCGGCTCAACGTCGGGGAGTCGCGCGAGATCGTCCAACGGATCGGTGACCTGCTGATGTCATTCCGATTCCTGCTCTGGCTGCAGCGGTGGTGCCGCGTGCATCGCCGCCAGCTTCCTCCGAGAACGAGCCGGTTCCTGCTGACCTACGGCTTCGCCCCAGCTGCTGCCGTGATCGCCGGCCTCGCAGGCTTCCTCGGACTCGCTTTCCCAGTGCTGCTCCCATTCCGGGAGGTGCTCGGCAACGGCTACTTCCGGTACATCGAGATCCTCGAAACTCTGGCCCTGCCGACCTGGTTGCTTTGGGTCGCGATGCTCCCATACGCGGTCACGCTCTGCATCTGCTTCCGATGGCTCCCGGTGAGCGCGCGCGCCATCCGGACAATCTCGACCGGCGCGCTCCTGATCTCGATGCCCCTGGCTGACATGGTCCTGGCCGGGTTCGCCGCAGCGCTGCTTGTCGCGCTGGGCTGGGCGCTCCTTCCCACCGTCAGGTCCGGCGCCAGCGGCGTCGCGAGCTGGCTCGGCCTCGTCAAAGGAGGTGAAACATGTACGACTTCACGATGAGCGGACACCGCATGGCGGCATACGTCTGCCGTGGCTGCGGGCTGGTGATCCCCAACAAGGGTGCCTTCTGGAAGTGCGGCCGCTGCGGCATCAAGTTCGACAACCCCTCCTGACGAACGCGCGCCAGCGCGGGGCATTCGAGAAGCTCGGAGCCCCGCGCTGCTCCGCCCGCTGGGTTGCGAGCCCGACCAACTCATCAGCAAGCCAGGCGCAAGTCGGGGGCCAAGCCCCAGCAAGTGCACGGCCTCAATCTGAAGTGACAACGAAAGCCCGGTGCTGACAAAAGGAAAGGAGGTGGTGGCCATGGGTGACAAGAACCCCGGCCGCGGGTCGTCGACGATCCCGAAGGGCCCCGGCCGTCCGTCGCCGCGGTAGCGGCCCTGGACCGCCTCGTCTCGCTCGCCGACCGCGGGTGGGGCGAGGCTTCCGGTCCCGTCCCACCCGAGGGGCGGGACCGGCCCCCAAACGGAACCACAATCCCCAGGAAGGACCCCGATGCCAGAGCAGATGACGGCACCGATCAACCCGGTCGAGGAGACGCTCGCGCGTCTCGCAGAACATGGGCACGTTGACGTGGACCCCGCGTTCATCGCCGCCGGCTGGCGGGACCTCCTCTACCCCCTGCTCGAGGAGAACGTCGGTGAGCGCCTCAGCTCCCGGATGTCCTCGGCCGAGCTGGACGAGTTCGAGTCGCTGGTCGACGCCGATGACGAGGACGGCGCTTCCGCGTGGCTCGCCGAGCACGTCCCCGACTACCACGAGGTCGTTCGCGACGAGTTCCTCACGCTCGTCGATGCGGCGGTCGCCCGCCTCCTGCGCGCATTCGCCGACCAGCCGGCAGGAGATCTCCGATGAAGGAGTACAGCGCCATGTTCGGAGGTCCCGACCCTGAGATCAGCCCTGCGCCACAGGATGCAGTCCTGTACCGGGTCGAGGCGCTCGTCCGGGAGGACATGCCCGAGGAACGGGCGAAGGCCGACGCGGGCGATGCGGTGCGGCTCGCCGCAGAGCTGCAGCACGATGCCGCCATCCGCGGTGCGTTCCGCAAGGTGTCCGGCACGAGCCGGATCGAAGGCGGGATATGGCTATTCGGATCGGCAGCACACGAGGTGAGCTACCGAGACCTCCGGTTCGCGCTCGGCAGCACGCTGTTCCTGTCGAAGGACGCGATCCCCGCAGACCACGCGGATGCGGCGGCTCTTTGGCCGCGAACGTCGTTCGGCGCAGCCCATGAGTTGACTCGGGTCACGATCGCCTCGGCCGAGTGCGAGACCGAGCCGGACCCGTTCGACATGCGCTCGGACCTGAAGGACCGCTTCCCTCCTCGGATGCGTCCGACCTTCGCGGCACCTACCACTGACGGCTGGGACAGCTGGGCCTACCTGCTGAAGCTCATGGCGCAGTCCGAGGGCGAATTCGTGGCGTGGTGGGACCTGGCTCCGGCTACGGAACTGGAGCAGCAGATCGTCGTCGACGAGTTGAACGCGATCTACACCTACGCCGGGATGGGCCGGAACACCGGCTCGGTGGTTCGCGCCCGCACCATCATCGCCGGTGTCGACCGGGTGCCGCCGATGGTCCGCACCGCCTTGAGTCGTCGATCGAGGGAGCTGCGCCTGCAGGCACTCGACCCCGTGGCGGCGATGCGGCTCTGGAACGCGCCGGTGATCGAACTGGCGGGCCACGCCACGAGTCAGACCCACGCCGAGGCGCTCACCGGGCTCCCGGGGGTGTGGGCGCTGCAGGGCGTGGGCATGGCGACGAAGGAGCGGTCTGTCCCGGATCGTCCCCTCGACCCCATGCCTCCGGCACCCGTGAGTCCGATCCGGCTCGGCTGGGCCACCGACGCGTTCGGCCAGCGGGTCGACGTCGCCCTCGACGCCACCGACCTCGTCCGTCACTGCTTCATCGAAGGCCAGTCCGGCAGTGGCAAGACGACGACCATCGGGCAACTCGTGTGGTCGCTGACTCGCTCCGGCTACCAGGTGATCTACCTCGACCCGCACGGCGACGGGGCGGCTCGCGCGGCCGCGTACTGCTCGACCCTCGACGAGGTCGTCACGCACTACATCCGGCACGGTGACCGGCAGCACCCGATCCGGTTGAACCCAATCGCGGAGGAAGATGCCGAGTCCCGCGAGCGCGTCCTGGCAGAGCTCCTCGAGCTCATTCAAGTGATGCTCGACCCGAACAAGGAGGGCATGGTCGGGGAGCGATTCAAGCGCACCTTCACGCTCATCACCCAGGCGACCTACGAGATCTTCGGGCCGCGCACGTCGCTCACGGATGTGCTCGCACTGTCCCTCACGAAGGAAGGCCTGCAGACACTGGCTCGCGCTGTGCGCCCGCGCTCCGCAGACGCTGCAGCGCGCCTCGACTCGGAGCTCATCGGGCTCGGTGACAAGGAGTTCGCCGAGCTCATCTCCTGGTTCGCCTCTCGGCTCCAGCCGTTCCTCCGCACGCCGGCGCTCCGCGAGATCCTCGGCACCGGCGAGGACGCGGTCGACATGCTCAGCGTGATCGAGAAGGGCGAGAACCTCATCGTCGATCTCGCGTCGCTCGAGCTCGGCGAGGACATCGCCCGAGTGCTCGGCGCGCTGTGGCTGCTCAAAGTCCGCCAGGCGATGGGCCGGCGGAAGGACCGAAAACGACCCGTCGTGCTGCTCGTCGACGAGGCGCACCTCTACACCTTCGGTGCGTTGCCTGGTTTGCTCGCGGAGGCGAGGAAGTTCGGTATCGGGATCATCGTTGCCACCCAGGCTGCGGACAACCTCACCCCGCGCCTCGCTCGCGCGATCGAAGCAAACGTCGGGTCCGCGATCTCCCTCCGCACCGGCATCAACGCCGCCAACGCGGCAAGTGAGCGCCTCGGCGGCTGGCCCGCGATGCAGCTCACCCGACTCGAGGACCTCACCGCGGCGGCCTCACTCTCCCGCGGCGGCATGCCGACGAACGCGTTCACCCTCCACGTCGACCACTTCGACGTCGTCGAGGCGGAGGGGTGGGACGCCGAGCGGATCGCTGGGGCCGCGGAGGCGTCGGCAGAACAGTCGAGCAAGACCCTCTGGGCCCCGTACGCCGACAGCCATGTGCTCGACGATGTAAGCGTCCTCGGCAACGTACGAGCGTCGATGGAGCGGGCGCCGCGGCAGCGGCCACGTCCGTCAACACCCGCTACGCGGACCGAAGCGGTCCTCGACGAGCTCGCACGCCGCGCCCAGCAGGAGTCGCCCATCACGCGAGAGGACGAATCCGACGAGCGTCCGGGCACCTACGACGTCGTGCTCCTCCAGCGTGGCGACCGCCTCATTCAGGTGGTGAAGGAGATCCGCGAGATCACCGGCCTCGGCCTCGCCGAGTCGAAGAAGCTCGCTGAGAACGTCGGGGGCACGATCCTCCGCGGCGTGCCCTACCCCATCGCGGCAACGCTGCAGCACCGCCTCGGCCTCGCGGGCGCGAACACCCGGATCCAGCCGACCGCAGACTACGAGGTGACGTTCTGATGAGCGAGAGATTTCGGATCGCCTCGTCGCGAACTCTCAGATCGCTGCTGAATGCGTTAGAGCGACTCGGGCTCGTTGAGCGCGTTCCCACTCGAGACCGCTTCGTGCCGGGCGCGTCGCTCGTCGCTCGCCGCATAGGTTCTGGAGCGTCGGGCGATGCCGACGCCCCTGCCCTCCAAGTCACGGACGGGAGGTGAACGACATGGCCTGTGCCTGCATCAAGTCCGGACGCTCCGAGAAGTGCGCATGGTGCAAGGAGGCGATCCAGATGGGTCGCCCGCCTTCGCAGCACAACTGCCAGTGGTACGGCGGCTGCTCGTGACCACTTCCACGTCCTCGCCGGCCGGCCGCCATGGCACAGCTTCGCCCTCAAGTGGAGGGCGAGCGATGTCCCTGGCGCGTCCGGCCGGGCGTGGGCTACGCTCGTGGACTCCAGCGATGTCCACGGCCGGTGGCTCGCCCTCGTCGACGACGAGCGCGACCGCATCGCCAACCTGGATCACCCGTTCTCGCCGAAGGACGACCGTGGGCATTCCCGACCGCTCGCCGACCGCGCCATGGCGCGGCGACCTGACGTTTCTCGTCGAGTGCCGGCCGTCGCGAGATGCGCCCAGTGGGTCGAGGCACGACTTCACCATCCACGAGGACTGGTCGATGACTTCGCTCGCGCACGACTGGGAGGCGGAGCGCGTCGTCGTCGCGCTCGGCGGATACTGCTCCTGCCTGGAACTGCTTCGCACGGCCGAGCTGGTCCGCCGCGAGCTTCCGCTCGTGCTTCGCGAGCGCCGACCCCACCTCGTCCACGACAAGCTGGGCCACTGGCGCCTCGGCGATGCCAAGGTCTCGGACTGCTGCGGCAGATCGGGCTTCCGGTCGATCGGTTCCGCCGTCAATCACTTGACGAGCGCCCGCCACATCGCGAACCGGTACGACCTGCCCGAGTGGCAGGTCGCGGTCGTGCTGAGGAACATCGTGAACGCCTGCCGGCCCGACGTGAGCGATACGGCGGCGGCAGCTCGACACATCAGAGAAGCTGGCGGGCTGGCGGAACTCTGGGATGCGGGAATCACTCCCGCGCAGGCGGAGGAGATCGCGGATCGGGTGGCGTTTGTTGGCGAGCCCCTCCCCGTCCGGTTCTTCGAGGGCATCGCATACGCGGAGCACGACACTGCCTGGATCTCGGACGTGCTCAGGTATCGGCCAGATCCGGATACCGCCACTTGGCTCGCGTGGCTTGACCGCCCGTCTACCGCGATCGACGCGATGCCGGAAATCGCGAAGTGGCTCGGATTCGGAATCCCACGGCAGGACTGGCTCGTCGCGCTCGAACGCCAGCTCCACCCGGACCTGGTCCACGAAGTCGCCGCCGCCACCCGATGGTCTACGCATGCCGCGGCGGGGAGCATCATCGGCTGGGCGCGGATCGGCTGCTTCCCGACTTTCGAGCACTTTGCATTGCTCGCAAGCACTGGGCGTGACTATGCGCGGCCCGGCACCGGGACGCTGGCGCTCACCACCGGCGACCTGGAGCGCCTGCATCTCGATATCGACCGCACAGAGCTGGGCGTCATGCTCGCGCTAGCCGACCATCGCTACAACCTGCTCGCCGCCGTCCAGCAGGGAGCCCGCACCGCATCGGACATCATCGAGTTCGCCGAGCGGAGGCGATCCGCATGACCGACGTGCCACCAACGCCGTCCGGTGAAGCCCTCATCGTGTCCGTGCTGTGCACCGACGCCCCCCGCGACGAGACCGGAGAGGAGCGTCTCGTCACGATCCTCGACGACTGGACGGTGTACACACCGGACCTCGACGTCGAGGCCGACTCGGTCGCCCGGGCCCTTGGCGCTTGGTCGCCCCTGCTGCATTTCGTCGAAAGCATCGTCCCGGCCTACCGCCACGCCCTGCAGGTCATGTGGAACCCGAGGATGCTCGGCCGCCGGGCAGGACGCTGGGCCAACACGACGCACGGCGGCTGCCGCCAGACCGAGCACCTCCACGTCAGCCTCAAGAACGCCGTGCGCCATGAGCTGTCGACCGACCACGCCGCCTATCTGTTCGAGTCTCGCGAATGGCGCGTTCCGGGTGTCCGGATTGCGGCCTGGAACCAGTTCTTCGATCTCATGTGGCAGGCCCGCAACGTGTGGGTGGAAGACGCGACGCGCGGCGAAACGGTCACGTTCGACGAAGCACTCACGCTGTGGAAGGTGGGCCTGTTGCCGCACCGGGACATGACGCTGGAAGCGTCGGACGAGGGCGACGGCGTCCTCATCCCGATGCCGTACATGGTCGACCGCTACTTCCACTCGCTTGAGAACGAGAAGCCGGTGGGCCGCCGATGAGCATCCGTGTTTACGTTCAGGATCGCGCCGCCGGCCCGACCCCGGGGCCTGCCGGTCAGGGTCTCGAGGTGGTGATCGAGTGCACGAGCGCCCCGACCGAGCGATTCGGGGTGCAGCATCGCGTCCGCATCGCGCCCGACTGGACAGTCACCCTCGACGCCCACGACGTCGCGTCCGAGCGGATCGCCCGCACGCTTGGCGCTTCGTGGTGCTCCTGCCTCTACTTCCTGGAGTCGGTCGTTCCGGCATATCGCGAGACCTTGGCATTCGTCGCCGATCCGAAGCGCTGGGCCGAGCAGTGCGCGAACTGGCGGTGGATGGAGTCGGTGAGCGAGCACCGGATCTGCTGGTGGTGCGACCTCGGCCGGGACTGCGAAGCCGATCTCCCCGTCGAGACCACCTCAGAGCGCATGCGCCACGCGCTCTCCCCGGAGGGCATGGCAAGTCGGTGCCGCTCATCGGAGTGGCCGGGACTCGACCTGAGCCTCGCCGCACACGACCAGTCGGCCGCGCTGCTCTCGGCGGCCGGCCGCGCGTGGTGCCGCTCGGGCGATCACACGCAAGTCGACGGCGGCGAGGACGGCTTCATCGACCTCTGGCGGAGCGGTGTGCTCCCCACGCATGTCGATGAGATCGCTCGGAGCATTCCACGACAGGCGCTGCCGCTCTCGCCGGACTTCTACTGGGACGCCCACTTCGGCACCGTGGACCCGCAATGGCTCTCGGCAGTCGTGTGCTGCTACCCCGACCGCGAGTTCGCCGAGTGGGCCATCACCCAGGAAGACCGGTGGCGACGAATCGACCCGCACGATGTGTGGCGGATGTTCGAGCTTCGACTGTCCGCCCGCGATGCAATGGGCGCGCTCGACGCGCAGGTGCCCGTCGACACCCTCGTCGACCTCTCTCACCGGGGCGATGTCCCAGCCGCCACCGCCGCACGATGGCTCACCGTCTGGTCGCGAATCGGCATCATGCCGACGAGCCAGCACTTCCGTGTGCTCGAGGCCAACCGCGCGCTCGGCAACGTGCCATCAGCTTGGCGGCTCGATGCCACTACCGATGCGCTACGCGCTCGCGGTGTGCGCGACGCCCCGTCGCGACTCGACCTCGCGGTCATGCTCGCGATCGCCGGCGACGTCCCCGCTGTGGTCGCTGCGGTCGCTCGCGGCGTCCGCGAAGCCACAGACCTCCGATTCCTCAACCAACACCAACCAGGAAGACCTGCATGACCACCATTCGCACCCGCACCCAGTACGACCACGCCCTCCAGGCACTCGGGATCTGCATCAGTGCACGAATCCCGATCCTCCTGTGGGGCAATCCCGGCGAGGGCAAGACTGCGGCCGTCGAATCGGCCAGCGCATTCGGCTGGCTCGTCGAGACCGTCATCATCACGCACAGCGAGCCGAGCGACTTCGCCGGGCTCCCGGTGGTTACTCCAAGCGGCACCGTCACCCTCGCGCCTCCGGCGTGGGCGAAGCGACTCGCCGAGCACGACGGGCCGGCCATCGCCTTCTTCGATGAGTTCTCCACCGCGAGTCCCGCCCTCCAGGCTGCTGCGTTGCGGCCGCTCACGCACTACGAAGTCGGCGCAGTCAAGCTGCCGGAGACCGTGTCCTTCGTTGCCGCCGCGAACCCCTCGGATGTGGCGGCCGCCGGTTGGGAGCTCGCAGCACCGACAGCATCCCGGTTCGTTCACATCGACTGGGCCATGCCGTACGAGGTCTTCGCTGAGGGTCTCGTCACGAACATCTGGCCGTCGATGCCCGTCTACGAGGTGCCGCTCGACTACCAGGACCACCTGGACCGGGAGCGGGTCCTGGTCTCCGGCTTCCTGCGGGCGCGCGAGTCTCAGCTCAGCGCTATCCCGAAGAACGCTGCGGACCGCGGCCGAGCGTTCCCGACGCCCCGCACCTGGGACTACGCGGCGCGCCTCTCCGCCTTCGCGAAGGCGGTCGGCGCACCGACCGAGGTCCGGCAGATCCTGATCGCCGGCGCGATCGGCGACATCGCGGCGCACGAGTTCCTCGCGTGGGCATCTGCCAACGACCTGCCTGACCCGGAGCTGCTCCTGTCAGATCCGGCAGCCGCGACCTTCGAGGGCATGCGCTCTGATCGGGTGTACGTGACCCTGCAGGGCGTGCTCGCCGCGTTCTCGCGCAAGCCGACCCCGGATCGGTGGACTGCCGCGGTGGAGGTCTGCGCGGTTGCGGCAGGCGCCCCCGGCGTCACGATCGACCCGGCTGTTCCTGTCGTGCGGTCGCTGCTCCGCCCGGAGCACAAGCCGAGCGGAGCCGCCGTGCCGTCGTCGATCAAGGTGTTCGCTCCGGCCCTCCAACTCGCGGGGCTGATCTGACCCATGAGCTTCGACGCGACCAAGCTCTCGGCAGCGAAGCTGTGGCTCATCAGCGCGCCCTCGTCGTCTGCCTGGCCGGACAGTCCACGCGGGCTGACCTACCTCGCTCACGCGCTCTACGCCCTGGTGCCCATCGAGTCCGAGTCGGTGATGCGGATGACTTGCGACGAATACTGGCGGATCTACGTCAACCCCACCTGGTACGCGGAGGCAGACGTCCCCGAGGTCGGCGCTGAGCTCGCCCATGTGACCTGGCACCTGCTCTCCGACCACACGAACCGGGCACGAAGTCTCGGCGTGGATCGGACGTCGGCGAAAGCCTGGGAGAAGGCCGCGGACATGCCGATCGCACACACTCTGGATGCGGACGACCTGCACCACGCGCACCTGCCGACCGCGAAACAGAATCGCCTACCGGAGGGGAAGTCCGCGGAGGAATACTTCGCCCGAGTCTCGGGGCTCCCGACGCCGACAGATGAGCCGGGCGAGCTCGATTCGTCCCAGGGCTGTGGGAGCGGGGCCGACGGCATCCCCCGCACAAGCGAGATCGGCCGCGATCTGGATGCCGCCGGCGTCACCGAGCTCGAGGCGAGGTCGATCCGCGAGCGCGTCGCCATCGAGTACCGAGACCACGCCTCTCAACGAGGGACCGACCCCGGCGACGCGCTCCGATGGGTCGAGGACGTCCTCGACCCGCACACGCCGTGGGAGCAGGTGCTTCGCGCGGCGATCAAGCGCGCCGTCGCCTGGGCCGCGGGCCGGGGGGACTACACCTATAGTCGGCCGTCGCGCCGCGCAAGCTCCGTGCCGCAGGTGATCCTGCCCGGCCAACACCGCCCGATCCCGCGGGTGTCGGTGATCATCGACACCTCCGGAAGCGTCGACGACGAGCTGCTCGCCCGAGCCCTCGGTGAGGTCGACGGCGTCATCTCCGCGATCGGCGTCGCTGGCTCATCGGTGACCGTCTACTCCGTCGACGCCGCCGTCCACGCGACCACAAACCTTCGGAGTGCGAAGGAGGCCAAGCTGATCGGCGCCGGTGGCACCGATCTGCGGATCGGTCTCGATGCCGTTCAGGACGAGCGCCCCCGACCGGACGTCGTGCTCGTGCTCACCGACGGTGATACCCCGTGGCCTGAGACGCCCCCGCCGGGAGCCGTGGTGATCATCGGTCTGCTCGGGCGCAAGCAGCACCCGCTTCCCCCGACGCCTGATTGGGCGCTCCGAGTCGAGTGCGTCCTGGAGGACTGGTGACGACGACTCCCCCGGCTATGGCACCTGCTCAGCTGGAGCAGGACGAGATCGAAGCCATCATCGAGCTGGCGAGGGCCGAGGCGACCCGATGGAACGATCGCAGCACCAACCTGACCCATGTCGCCTACGTCCTCGGTCAGCTATTCCGGAACGACTTCGACCGCCACTTCGGCAAGTTCGGTCGCATCGTGCTCGAGGGACTCCTCCGCGCTCACCGGTCATGCGGCAGCATCAAGCGAGCCCAGACGATGCTCGAGTCGGCCAGCTCGATCGACGACGCAATGCGCTCGTTCCATGAGTACCTCGCCTTCCCGGAGATCCTCGTCGAGGACATGGAGCAGGAAGCCCACGAAGCCTGGATGGTGCGGCTGATTCAGGACCGATTCAATGCCTACGCGCGCCGCCGGAATAACGAAACGCTCGACGAACTGTACGTCCTCATCGCCGCGCTCAAAGTCGCCGGTCTCGAGGACGCGCACCAGGCCATGAAGGCGCAGCTGCTTGAGGCCAGGAGGTAGGCCGCCCGTGAGCGCACAAGTATCGTTCATCTCACCAATGAGCCGACGAAGCCCCGATTTCAAACCACGCGCCCGAGACGAGATCGAGCGCGCTTGGCTCCTCGAGTTGGCGAACCAGCGCAAGGCGCGACGGCTCTGACCCGCACCCCCGTGGCGCGCCCCGCACACCTCCCCCTCTGACGGCTCTGCCGTCGGGGGGTCACGGGCCCGTGGCCCCTCTCCTCAATCAAGGAGAGGTCCATGAAGGCACTCACTCGCGCCCCCAGCGCCGGGGGCGGTTCATCCGGCGAGGGCGAGGTCCCGCCGCGGCGCGCGCCACGGCAGCGCTTCACGAAGCTGGTCGCCGCGCTGGCAGCCATCGCCGCGGCGCTCACGGGCAGCGTCGTGCTGGCGGAGCCGGCGCAGGCGTACTCCGGCCCGGCGTACATCGGCTACGGCCTGGGCGGGATCAACAACGACCAGGACTACTTCGTCGGCACGGTGAGCGTCGGCGGAGTCCTGGTCTTCTGCATCGATCCCGGCTCGGGGTCGCCGTTCGGCGGGTCCTACAACCAGGGATCGAACACCGACTTCGGCTGGTCGCCGGACAAGGTCGCCCGCGTGAACTACGTCGCCTCGACCTACCACAACACCACGGACGACAACCTGGCCGCCTCGGCGCAGTTCGCGATCTGGCAGCTCATCAACCCCTTCGGGTGGAACATGCACGGCTACTCCGGGAGCAATTTCCGCGACGCCGTCTACTACGCGCTGCAGCAAAAGGGCTACCTATCGGGCCTCGGCGGCTTCGCGACCTGGCGACTGAATCAGGTCGCGGACAACGCGGTCGCGATCTTCAACCAGGCGCAGTCCGTCCACGCAGGCACCTCTACAACGACCTACGTCACCGGGGACCCCACCGTGTCGACCGGGGATCTCGACATCGACGCGACGATCACGCAGTCCGGGCACACGCAACAGTTCCTGGTGACGATCGGCGACGGCATCGAGTCCGGCGGGTCGACCGGCACACTCTCGCTGACGAACGCGACGTTCGACTCGAACGGGACCGCCACGCTGACCGGGGTGATCCACTCCGGTGACGTCTACGCGGTCACCGCGAATCACGGCGGTCCGGTGGAGATCGCGGTGCACGGCTCGACGGAGACCGAGATCGTGACGACGTCGACCACGACGTCGACAACCACCCGGCAGATGTGGCTTCCGCTCGTCACCGCGCTCTACAACACCGACGGCGCCAGGCAGAACCTCTCCTACGGGGCCGGCACCGCGAGCTACCAAGTGACCGTCATCACCTCGGTGACGGACACCGAGACCCGGACCTACCACTTCGGTGCGTCGGTCGACGCGACGATCTGGTTCGCCCCGAAGGTCACCACCGAGGTCGAATCCGAGTTCGTTGAGGAAGGCGACCGGCTCACCGACACGCTCACCCCGGTGCTGTTCCCCGGCTCCGCCGCGTGGGGCATGAACGCCGCCGGCACCGCGTGGCTGCCGGTCACGTTCAACGCCGACATCTACCGCACCGCCGGGCCAGTCGCCGACGGACAGCCGATCCCGGACGACGCGGAGCTCGTCGGGCAGGCAACCATGACGACCACCGTCTCAACGGACCCGACCGGAGTGCCGGTACAGGTCGGCGGGCCGACGGTCGATTCGTCCGGCTTCTACGTCTGGGTGTGGTCCGCCGAGCTCGGCGACCAGGCAGGCGACGTGCGGCCGTATCTCAACCCAGGCGCGTACCCGTGGACGGATGACGCGCGCGTAAGCGAGACGAGCGTCGCGCCGTTCCAGCCGACCGCGGTCTCCGCGACGAGCGAGCGGCTCGCCGAGCCGGGTGATGCGCTGAGCGACCAGCTCACCGTGTCCTCGGCGAACGGGCTGTGGCTCGAGCTCGACGGCGCGCCGATCCCCGTGACGTTCACTGGCACCGCCTACGCGGTCGCCGGGGTCCTCCCGCCGGTGCAGGGCAGCGGCATCCCGTCGAGCACGACCGCGCTCGGCACCGTGCAGCTCACCACGACCGGGCCCGGCGTCTACACGTCGCCGACGGTGACAGCACCGAACGCCGGGTTCGTCGCCTGGGTGTGGTCGATGCACGTCGCCGACCAGCCCGCCGGCTACCGTCCCTACCTGGCTGATGACTTCGTCGACGACTTCGGCATCCACCAGGAGTCGACGTCGGTCCGGCATCCGATCGAGATCACCAGCGAGGTCCGCGAGTACAACGTCCACCTCGACGGGCGCGCCTTCGACACCATCGTCGTCACGGGATTCCCCGCCGACCACGGCGCCTTCGAGGGCGACGGCTACTGGGGTGCCGACACCGATGTCGTGGTGAACACGGTCTACGGCCCGCTTGAGGAGTCGGAGCTCACCGACGACCTCGACCTGGCGACCGCGCCGGTGCTCACCCGCATCGAGACGCCGGCGAGGAACGGCACCTACCGGATCGGCTACACCGATACCGATCAGATCCGACCGCAGGAGCCCGGCTACTACGTCGTCGTCACGTCCTTCGCGGGCGATGACCGCGTCCAGCCGTTCACCTCGAGCCCGGCGGACATCCTCGAGCGGTTCTTCGTCCCGCCGGCGCCACCCCCGCCGACTCCGGGACCGGACGTCGCAGTGAGTTCGCTGGCGACCGAGACTGTCGACGCTGGGCAGCCCTTCAGCGACGCGGCGATGGTTCGCGGTTCTTGGATCCCCTACGGATCGACGCTCGTCTTCCGCGCCTACGGACCGTTCGACGCGCAGCCGGCCGAGGGCGAGGAAGGCGATCCCTTCTTCGTCAGCGACCCGATCCCGCTCGAGGGCGAAGGTGACTACCAGTCGCCGGAGATCACCGTCGAGACCGGCGGCACGGTCTACTGGGTCGAGACGGTGTACGCCTCCGACGGGCTCGTGCTCGCCGCGGGCTACATCGGCGCGCCAGGTGAGATGACGACGGTGACCCCGCCGCCTCCGCCGCCGACACCGAGACCGACACCGACCGAGACCCCGACGCCGGAACCCACTCCGACACCGACGGGCACCCCCACGCCGGAGCCGACCCCGACGCCCACGGATGGGCCGACGCCTCCGCCGACGTCACCACCGCCCGGCAGCCCGCCGCCGCTCGCCTACACGGGGACGCCGGAGTGGCTGTTGCCCGTGGGCCTCGGCGGTGGCACCTTCCTCGTGGTGCTCGGCGGGATGCTGCTCTTCGGTCGCCGCCTGGCTCGCCTACGCGCCGCCGAAGGCTACGTCCGCGACGAGGACTGGCTGAGCGTGGAGCAGATCGAGGACCTGCTCGGACGCCCGATGGAGGATGACGACATCGAAGCGACCAGGCCGCCGGACGACAAGGAGGAGTAGCCCAGCGACGCTAGAGGGCGCCGGTCTCACAAGGACCGGCGCCCCTTCATGCGCGGGAGAGACGCCGCTCGGCGAGCTTCGCCTTCGCGAGCAGCGCAAGGCTGACGGGTGCGAAGACGAGGAACTTCACAGCGCTCACCAGCGCGACGAGCGCGGAGATTCCGACCCAACCGGGCGCACCCTCGTGGACGAGCCAGGCGAGGTAGGTCGCGAGCGCGAAGTAGCCGGGGGTGAGCAAGAGCATCACCGGCCATGCCCACTTCAGCCCGCGCCGGGTGCGGAGCCAGGCGATGGCGATGTTGGACGGGTACCAGCGGGTGACGGCCGCGTAGCCGACCGCGGCGCGAGTGGCGAAAGCGAACATGGGCAGACCTTTCGGACAGCGATGAGCGAATCCGATGACCAGTCGATTCGGCGGGTCGGTCTCGATCTATCCACCTGAAGGTGGTGCCCAGCCGGACGAGCCCGGCGCCCCAGTAGTCCGCCTACTGCGCCTGAGTGTACGCCGCAGCACCGTCAGCCGCCTCGGTGTTTTCGAGGACTACGCCCGCTTGGATGCCGACGCCGCACAAATGAGCCGGACATCGCAAAGTCCACATTTCGCCTTCTCAGGCTTGGAGGTGAAGTCGCCCGCCCGCAGGGATGCCGCGGCAGCGATCACAGTGGACTGCGCCCCGGCGAGCGCCCCGGCGTCGACGGGCACGAGCTGTCGCTCTCCTGCGCTCATGTCCTCGATGAAGGCGTTGTCGACGGCTAGCCCCTCCCGGAGACCGGCTTCCGCGTATACCTGGAGCTGCATCGGGCTGCCGATGCCGGTGGCGGTCTTGTAGTCGACGAGCGTCAACCGAGACGGCGACCCGTCGGCCGCCTCGTCGTAGATGACGTCGGCGCGCCCGCGGACGACGACGCCATCGAGGTAGAGCTCGAACGGGTACTCGGTCGCCCATGTGCGGAGCAGGTCGCTGGTGTGTTCGGTGACGTAGCGATCGACGAGCTTCCGGGCGCGCGCCTTCATCTCCTTCGCCGCCGCCTTGTTCGCGAACGGGAGATAAAAATCGGAATCGAAGAGCGCGTCGATCGTCGCGGCGTCCGGGACGTCGCCGTGCACCCGCGCGTGTTCGGCGATGAGGCGCATGAAGTGGTGGACGGCGTTGCCATAGCCGAGTTCCTCGGCGATCGGCGGCATGAATCCGAGCCTGCTCCGCAGGAGGTACGCCGTCGGGCAATCGATGTAGGAGGCGAGCTCGGAATAGGTGAGGGAGAGGTCTGGGATGTCGATCTTCTTCTGGTCGACCTGGCCCGGCTGCGGGAGCGCGCCGGAGAGCCCGAGGGACTGCACCTCGACGATGTAGTCGGAGGGGCGCACCGACTGCTTCGTGATCCGCGCGTGCGAGGAGAGCGAGACCCAGTCACGCGCGCGGGTGAGGGCGACGTAAAAGAGGCGCCGCTCGTCATCGTCACCGCCCTCGTATCGGTCGGCGGCGAAGAGGTCGCGTGGCAGCGGCCACTCCTGCTGCTGACCAGAGAACGTCGTCGGGAAGCGCTTCGCCGTCAGAGACGGGAGGAAGACGACCGGCCATTCGAGGCCCTTCGAGCCGTGCACGGTACCGAGGGCGACGCCGTCCCCGTCGAAGGACTCCTCGCCGTCGAAGTCGTCGTAGCCGCCCTGTGCGTAGTTGAGGAGGATGATCGCGAGGTTCCGGTAGAACCACTCGCCGCCGTACTCGCCGGCGAGCTGTTCGCCTGGGTTGTCGGGGTCGCGGCGGGCGCGACGCCGGGTGAGTTCGTAGTCGGCGAGCACCTGGGTGAAACGGCCGATGGTTCCGAGGCGAGCGCGAGTGAGCTCGTCGGTGAGATCCCAGCCGGAGATTCCCAGCAGCGCGAGGAGCTTGTAGAAGTCGCCAACAAGCGAGACGTCGAGGTCACGCTCCGGCGCCTTGCCCTTCCACCGGTAGAGGTGGGCGACGACGAGGACGAGCTGGTCGTCCGTGAGCCCGAAGATGTCCTGGTAGCCGGCCTTGAGGTCGGCGAAGTCGACCGGGCCGCGGGCCGTGTAGCGCCCGTCGCGCCAGTCGGTGCCGGCGATCCACGCGTAGGTCGCGCCGAAGAGAGCCGCCTCGGGCCGCTCAAAGAGGCGGGAGCGCCCGCCGGGCTCGACCGGGATCTTGAGCTGGTCGAGAGCCTTGAGGATCGCCGGGTATGCGGTGCGGGCTCGCACGAGGATCGCGATGTCCCGGTACGGGATGCCCTGGGCGCGGAGTCGCTTGATGGTGACGGCGAGCTGCTGCGCCTCCTTCTCCTCCGCCTCGATGCCGACCGCGACGGTGACCGAGTCGCCGACCGCAGGACGGAACGGCTGCATCTGCTTCGGGAGCCGCCCCGGGATGGACTGAGCGAAGGCGTTGGCCGCCTCGACGATCGCCGGCCGCGAACGCCGATTCTGCAGCAGCTCGAACTGGGTCACGCCCGGGTAGCGGGAGGCGAAGGTGACGATGCCGCGCACGTCGGAGCCGCGCCACTGGTAGATCGCCTGGTCGTCATCGCCGACGACGACGAGGTCCGCGTTGCCGTTCGGCGCGGCGAGGAGCCGGATGAGTTCCTCCTGCGCGGGGTTCACGTCCTGGTACTCGTCGACGATGAGGTGCTTGAGGCCGGCGGTCACCTCGGCGTGGACGCCGGGTTTGCGCAGTTCCTCGACGGCACGCGCGATCTGCATCCCGAAGGACATGAACTGGTACCGGTCGAGCATCGCGTAGTAGAGCCCTAGGGACGTGCGGAAGTCGCCGTCCGGGAGTCGGTCGAGCGGGAGCAGCTCGTTCTCGACGACGTCGACGCCACGGAGGAAGAGCTTGATGGAATCGAAGGTGCCGCCGGCGAGTGCCTTCACGCCGAGGCGCGACGCCTCCCGGTAGACGAGGTTGAAGAGCTGGTTCTGGTCGAGGGGCGTGTACCCCTCGTACCGGGCGACATACGTCTGGAGGAGGCGGAGGCAGTAGGCGTGGATCGTGCCGACGAAGAGCTTCCCGAGGGTGTTCGCGACGTCGGCTCCGAGTCGCGCCTCCGCCCGGAGGCGAATGCGCTCCTTCAACTCCACAGCCGCTTTCTCCGTGAAGGTGAACGCGACGATCGACTCCGGCGCCTCCCCGTCCGCGAGGAGCGCGGCGACCCGCTGCGAGACAACTTCGGTCTTGCCGGACCCGGCTGCGGCGATGATCTGGATGTGCCCGCCGCGATGCGTGACAGCGTCGGCGGCAGAACCCTCCAGCACAGGGATAGTCGGCGCGTCGCTCACGCCTTCGAGCGTAGTGATCGGTGCCGACACGTCGAGCTCGGCTACGTTGTCACCGAGAGGTTCGCTCCAAAGGTCGCCAGCCCGTACAAGTCCGGGTACATCGTGCCGTGGTGGAAGTCACGGTCTGCTCTGAGACGCCCCCGGATTTCTTCCTTTGCGGACTGAGTGATGCGCAATGTGTAGGTAGCGAAAGACGTAGGCCGCGTCTTCTTATCGAGGTTCGTCATCCACAACGAAACTGAAGTCAAGTCGCGAACCGTCGAAGTCGGCATGGTTTTCATGTTCCCCGCTTGCCAGGCTCCGGGAGGTCGATACCGAGAGTTTTGTCCCTTCGGCAGGCTTGGTATGCCGCCGACCAGGAACGCACCACGCTGCGCAGCAACTCGCTCGTTCAGGGCTGAAGGGGGATCCCAGACGAACGGTACCTGTTCCCGCCACCCGACGATCGGGGTCGTTGGGTCGCCCCAGGGCAATGCGCGGGAACCCCACACGCCTTCGAGACCAATGGAACGGCTTGCATCAAATGCAAACAGGCGTCCATCCACATCGGTCTTCCGTTTGTGTGCGTCGTCGAACTTCGTCTCGGTCGCGAAGAACGCTGCGACCATTGGCTCGTGGGTCACGTCGAGGAGCCTGGTCGGACCGCCGTAGTGCTGGATATGCGCAAGTGTCTCGAGCGCGCTTCCCCCGCGGTCGGGCCAGGTGCGCCGAGCGGTGGTGATGAGCGCCTGCTCGAAAGACGTCAGTTGCGCCTCCGTTGGGTTGCGCCCGTTTGTCCGCTTGAGCCAGCGGTAAGCAGAACTGACGAGACCGTAACTCGCATCGTGAACACCTCGCCAGACCAGGGCTCGACCGCCAGCTATGTCCTCGACGTGGGCGAGTTCTGCGATTAGCGAGTCCCACCCAGTCACGACTCGTTCCCACGCTCCGAAGTAGCTGCTCGCAGTCCAAGATGTCAGCGGCGTGGGCACTGTTCCAGCGTACTGACAGGCGCCGACACGACCGGCAATGTCGTAGGCCGCCGGTAGGTTTGATGCCATGAAGTGAGGCGGCGGCGCTCTGCCCCTTGCGGGAAAGGAGCCCACGGTGACCAACGACGATCCGGAAAAGGTCGACCTCGCGTCACCGGATCTCGCCGCGCAGGCACGTGCCGCCCTTGCCGAACTGTTCCCTGGCGTCCTGCAGGACGGCGTGCTTGATGCAACAAAGCTCGGCGAGTTCCTCGGCGTCGACGTCACTGCTCCGACGGACGGCCGCGAACGGTATGGGCTCATGTGGGCCGGGAAGGCCGAGGCGGTCCGCTCGCTCCAGACCCCGAGCCACGCCACGCTTGTCCCTGACCTCGATCGCTCCGTCGACTGGGACACCGCGCAGAACGTGTTCATCGAGGGTGACAACCTCGAGGTCCTCAAGCTCCTGCAGAAGGCCTACAACGACAAGGTCAAGCTGATCTACATCGATCCGCCGTACAACACGGGTTCGGACTTCGTCTACGAGGACGACTTCAGCGACACGACCCGTCGTTACCTGGAGTGGTCCGGCCAGATCGACGCCGAAGGCAAGCGGACTTCAACGAGCACAGATGCGGCAGCTGGTCGACTGCACAGCAAGTGGCTCTCAATGATGTTCCCGCGCCTTGTCCTAGCCCGCAGCATGCTCACGCAGGATGGCGTCCTACTCGTATCCATTAACGACGTAGAGCTTTCAAGCCTGATGGCGTTGCTGAGAGAGATTTTCGGCCCGGAGAACCACCTCGCCACCTTTATCTGGAACAACGACGGGAACATCGAGCAGCAGAGCGCCTTCAAGGTGAACCACGAGTACATCGTTGCGTTCGCCCGGGACGCGGAACGCGTCGCCCGCCCTCGGGTCATTGACCCGAACATCGGCGAGGACAGCAAGCTTTTCAACGATCAGATCGAAAACTCGATCACCAAGAATGGGCCGGCGAACCCGCCCAGTGAAGTCCAGTTGCCAGCGGGGTTCCCTGCATCTGCGGACGAGTTCCAGGTTGCTGCACGGACTGACGCTTGGCCGCATGTGCTCGACCCAGTCAACGTGGCAGGTGGAGTTCTGATTGAACCGGCGCGGGTGTACAGCGGCTGGAGTTCGAAACGTCTGCTTGAACTCTTTATCTCCAACGGTCTCGTACCCATCGAAGACGCGGAGGGGAAACAGACATGGTTCGCTATGACGCCGACCGGCGCGATCTACGGGTACAAGAAGCGCAGCGAAGCGCAAGGGCACGTTCTGACGGTCCTCCGGAACCTGGGCACGACCAAGGCATCCAGTTCGAAGATGGCCCGTGAGTGGGGTGTGGTATTCGACTTCCCGAAGCCCGAACGGCTGCTCCAATATCTGGTGTCGGTGTTCACTGAGAATGACGATCTCGTCCTCGACTTCTTCGCCGGCTCAGGATCGACGGCGCACGGCCTCGCCCTTCAGAACGCCGACGACGGGGGCTCCCGCCGCTATGTCCTCGTCAACCTCCCTGAGCCCACCGGTGCCGAGTCAGCCGCTCGAGCCGCGGGGTTCGAGACGGTCGCGGACATCACCTATAAGCGGATCTCCGCCGTGCGGACGGCCGTCAGGCGAGGCGCCGAGACCGGCCTCCGGGTCCTAAAGCTTCGAGGCAGCAACTTCCAGCACACGGAGCCGGACACTGACGCCGCATTGGTTCTGAGCGCGGCCACGCTGGCAAGCGGCGAGCCTGACTTCGAGTCCATCACGGAAGAGGTCTTCCTCAAGGAAGGTGTCGCCCTCGACGTCGCGTGGACACATGACTCCGCAGGCGACGCCCCGGTGGTCGTCGCGGGCAAGGTGGCGGTTGTTTTGACGCTCGACATCGACGACGAGGTCGTGACGGCGGCGCTCGCCCTGAAGCCTGAGGTGCTCGTGTTCCTGGAGGACGGGTTCGCCGGGCGGGACGCTGTGAAGGCGAACGCGGCGACTCGCGCGAAGCAGCTCGGCATCCGCATGAAGACGGTGTGACCGTGGCGGGCGTGACGGCGGTCGAGCCGAAGTTCGACGCGAACCAGCAGTACCAGCTCGATGGGATCGCGGCAGTCGTCGAGCTCTTCGCCGGCGCCGAGTCGGATGAGCAGGGCTTCACCTTCGGCGGGCTCGCGGATGTCGCGCAGCTCGAAGCCTTCAACGAGCCGGTCTACGGGAACTCGCTCACACTCGGCTCCGTCACCGTCCAGCAGAACCTTCGTCGCGTCCAGGACCGCGTCATCACCACGCTCGAAGACGGCACCGAGATCCGGGCGATCCCCGAAGACAAGCGCAAGACCTTCGCCTTCGGAGAGCGGCCCGAAGACTTCGCCGTCGAGATGGAGACGGGCACCGGCAAGACCTACGTCTACCTACGCACGATCGCCGAGCTCCACACCAAGTACGGCTTCAGCAAGTTCGTCATCGTCGTCCCGTCAGTCGCGATCCGCGAAGGCGTGATGTCGTCGCTCGGGATGCTGAAGGAGCACCTGCGCACCGAGTACGACGGGCTGCAATTCGACCACTTCGTCTACGACTCGAAGAAGGTCACCCAGGTTCGCAACTACGCGACGACTCCGTCCCTGCAAATCATGGTCATCAATATCGACTCCTTCACGTCGTCGGGCAACATCATGAACCGGCCGAACGAGGCCACCGGCGGGTACGCCCCGATCGATTTCCTCCGCGCCTGCCGCCCGATCGTCATCATGGACGAGCCGCAGAGCCTCGAAGGCCCCACGCACGTCGCAGCGATCGCCTCGCTCCAGCCGCTCTTCAAGCTCCGATACTCAGCGACGCACAAGACGCTCCCGCACCTCGTCTACCGGCTCACCCCGGTCGACGCGTACGACCTCAAGCTCGTCAAGCACATCAACGTCCTGTCGATCACCCAGGACCAGGACCTCAACGACCCCTACGTCGAGGTCCGCAAGATCACGCCGTCCGCCACCGACGTCACAGCGACGGCGATCGTCCACAAGGCCGGCAACCTCGGCACCGCCGCCACGCAGGTCACGCTTCACAAGGACGACGACCTCGCCGCGATCACTGGGCGGGAGCTCTATGACGGATGGGTCGTCGAGCACATCCACGCCGGGGACGACCCCCGCGTCGAGTTCGCCAATGGGCAGACCATCCGCGTGACTCGGTCGAACGCGGAGACGGCGACCGAGCAACTCCAGCGGCTCATGATCCGGCAGGCGATCGAGGCGCACTTCGAAAAGGAATCCGACCTTTACCTCCGCGAGCAGTTCGAGACGCTGCCCTCGCCGCTGAAGCCGTTGACGCTGTTCTTCATCGACAAGGTCGCGAACTATCACCCCGGCGACGGCAAGTTCCGCATCTGGTTCGAGGAGGAGTACGACCGGCTCCGGCACGACGGCCGCTACAACTACCTGCCGATGGCGCAGCTCACCCCGGCCGAGGTCCACGACGGGTACTTCGCAGTCGACAACAAGGGCGTCGCGAAGGACACCACTCCCGGCCGAGACACCAAGGATGCCGAGAGCGCCTTCGTGAAGATCATGCAGAAGAAGGGCGAGCTCATCTCACCCGCCGAACCGCTGCGCTTCATCTTCAGCCACTCGGCGCTGGCCGAGGGCTGGGACAACCCGAACGTGTTCGTCATCTGCAACCTCCAGGACGGCCGGAGCGAGGTGCGCAAGCGCCAGCAGATCGGCCGCGGCCTGCGCCTGCCGGTGATGGCGAACGGTGACCGCTGCTTCGACGAGGGCGTCAACCAGCTCACGGTCATCGCGAACGAGTCCTTCGCGAAGTTCGCCGACGGCCTCCAGAAGGAGATCGAGGACGAGACCGGGACGAAGTTCGACAAGCGGATCACGAACGTCCGCGAGAAGAAGCCGATCACCCTCAAGGAGCAGGTCCTCGAGGACGAGTGGTTCCGGGCACTGTGGAAGCGGATCGCACCAAAGACGGTCTACCGGCTCGACTTCGACACCGACCTCGTCGTCTCCGACGCAGTGCGCCGCATCAACGCAATGAGCCCGATCGAGCCGGTGAAGTTCCGGGTCACCAAGGCCAGCCTCGCGATGGGCCACGACGGCCTCGCCGGCGAAGATTCCCGCGACCTCGGCGAGGAGGTCCTCGAGGGTGCCCGCCGCATCCCCGACGTCGTCGGCGAGATCACCCGACGGGTTTCGCTCTCTCGCGCGACCATCGTCCGCATCCTCCAGGAGTGCGACCGTCTCGCCGAAGTGAGGGTCAACCCGTCGGTCTTCATCGACCAGGTCGTCGACGCGATGAACGACGCTCTGTACCAGCAGGTCGCCGCCGGCATCGTTTACCGGCCCACCGGTGAGACCTACTCGGCGACGAACTTCAAGAAGTTCCACCAGAAGGAGTCGATCAGCCCCCGCGTCCTCGACGTCGCCAAGACGATCACCGACCGCATCGCCCTCGACTCCGGAGTCGAGCAGACCTTCGCCGAGTTCCTCGAGAAAGAGCCTTCGGTCAAGTTCTACCTCAAGCTCCCTGGCTGGTTCCTCGTCCCCACCCCGCTCGGCAACTACAACCCCGACTGGGCCATCGTCCGCCAGGAAGGCGCTGACCGGTGGCTCTACCTCGTCCGCGAGACGAAGGGCACGAACGTCCTTGAGAACCTCCAGTGGGAGCACGAGCAGTTCAAGATCAAGTTCGGCGCAGCCCACTTCGACGCCCTCCACGTCGACTACGCCTTCGGCGCCGAGCCCACGCAGCTCATCCGTGCCAGCGAGTAAGTCGACTCGTGGGCATGCAGTAGCTACTGCCAGTAGGTTGGACTCTCATGGACGAGTCGAAGGTTGAGCTTCGACGCTTCAAGCTCACCGGGAAGCGCTTCGAGGGCGGACGACTGCCCATCGATTATCTCGTCGAGCTTCAGAACTACCAGGCCCTCGTCCAAACGCTTACAGTTGCGAAGTGGCAGGCGGGGCATCCCGGCGAGGAAGTACCTGCCGACCTGAAGGCCGAGACCTCGCTCGCGATCGAGCGTATCGATGAGGGCAGCGCCGACATTTACGTCGTCCTTGAACAGCAAACCGCGTACGTCCAATACCAGGAGGAAGCACAGTCTGTCGTCGAGCAGACGATCTCCGCGGCATACAGCGGCCAGCCGCTGCCGGAGCTGCCGAAGGCGATCAACGAAGAGATTCGACTCGGAGTCTCGCAAATCGGGGCGACTCTCCAGCCGGATCAGACCATCGAGATATACGCTGCGGGTGTCGACGCGCCACCCGTGGTCGTAACCATCACCACCCGAAAGGAAGCCGTCGACCGGCTCGCCCTTGAGGACTTCTTCCTCACCGATGACCCAGTGGTCGCCGGTTCGCACCTAGCGACCGTGCAGACAAGTGTCGCTGGTCGAATCACCGAACTGGACCCGGAGAAGCAGAGCTTCCGCTTCCGGTCGCTCCGGTATGGGGAGCTGCGGGGGTTCTACAAGGACAACCCAGAGCAGAAGGAGAATCTCAAGGGTGTCCTAGACCCACCCGAGGTCGGGCCGGTCGTCAGGCTGACGGGCGAACTCCAGTATCGCGAGGGTGTTCCCTGGCGGTTCAAGCAGATCACGAATGTCGAGAAGCTCAACCTCGACAACTCGGCCTTGGTAGAGCTTGCGTCTTTGCCCGCTGGTTGGGGCGAGGCAGCGGACGGCGAGGAGATCTCGTTTACCGCGATCGACGCGGCGAGCACGATCCTCGCTGGGATTGATCAGGCCGGAGGCTCGCGGCCCGGACTCTTCCCGACGACAGACGGCGGCATTCTGCTTGAGTGGTCGTCGTCCGATGCTGTCCGCAGCATCGAGATCACCGCCGACGGGGACTTCGAGTTGTTGTCGCTGGCTCCTGGGGTCTTCCAGTCTGTCCAGCGCACAGTGAGAGACATCACCGAGGCGATCCGATTCGCGACGGGTGAGGTGCAGTGACCTCCGATCCGATCGTGCTCGCCGAGGGCGAGACGCTCGTCGCGAACGGCGAGGAACTTGTCTACCGTCAGGTCACGCAGCACATGCTCACCGAAGACGGGCAACTCGGGAGTCCAGCCTTTTCTCCCAGCACCTCCGATGCCGGAAAGCTGTCCTTGACGCGCTCGTCGCTTGTCTCGGCTCAAGATGCCCGGGACTGGCACACCCGCAACGCCCGCAGCAAATCGCTCGGCGTACGCGGTGTCACGGTCACAGAGGTCGGACTCGCCGAGCGAGTGGTGATCGACGACTCCGGGGTCGCACTCACCGAGGGCGAGAAGAGATCGCCCGGGCACTGCTACGTGGACTTTGCGGGTCTCGACAAGACGGGGCGCAAGAACGTGGCCGCCATACTCCTGCGCTTTGCCAATGCGCGAGGGGAGATCAACACCACGGAGACCACGGAGGACGGGGAACTGTTCCCACTCGAGCAAGCGTCCTGACGTCGAGCCCACATCCTTGCCTGGGGCTAAAGTGACAGCCCGAAGTCCCGCTCCACTCCGAGCCCGACGCCATAGTCCACCCGGTTCGACTCGACGATCTGGTTGAGCGCCGCCTGCGCCCGCGCTTGGTCAATGCGCTGGTTCGTCGTCGCCGGCTCGCTGCCGAGCGGAGCATCCGAGGTGATGCCCCAGCGGTCGCGGTAGGCGGCGATCACTCCGATCTGTGTACGCCAGGTCTCTCCTGCCGTGCCCGTCGGCGCATTGCCGAGCTCGCGCACCCAGGCGGGCCGGGCCTGGACCGCCTCGTCGACGAGCGCCTGGACGCGCTGTTCCATGAGCTCTTGCCGTTCGACCAGCGCGCGCTGCATCTCAGGGTCGTCGATGCTGACAGCCTCCGCGATGAGGCCGACGATGAGCTTCGGAGGGCGCGCCGCGGCTCGCCCTCTCTGCGGAGTGACCGCCCGCTGGATCCTCCAGCGGAGGACGGCGGCCACATCATCCGACTCCCGGATCTCGCGCTCGGCGACCACGCGCCGCAGCACGCTGCTCGGCTCGTAGTGGTTCGCCTCGGCGCGGCGCAGCTCGGCCGCGAGCGGGCCGAATGACTCCTCCTCGCTGACGCGGCGTACTTGCTCCGGGTCGAGTCCCGATGCGACGAGCAGCCTGAGCCAGCGGTCACGCTGAGCGAGTTGTGCGATCGTCTCGTACTCGGCGGCGAGCTGCGCGATGCTCGTCCACCGCTCCTGCTCAGCGCGCATCGTTGCGTGTGCGGACTGCTCGGCGCCGACGTTCGCCAGGATCCTCGCGAGGATCGAGCGTGCGGAGAGTTCGCCGTCCGACCTGCGCTGGTGCTCTTCGAGCACCGCCTGGTCGGTGGCGACGTAGGCGCGGTTCTCGTCGCGGCCGCGGGTCATGGAGACGTAGAGCGACTCGCGGGTCATCGAGCCGGAGGCGACGATCGCATGGGCGGTGTCGATGGTCGCTCCCTGCGCCCGGTGCGAGGTGACCGCATAGCCGAGCTCGACGTGCTCGCGGACGTACTCGGCCGGCACCCGCAGCCAGCCCCAATTGCTTGCCATCGGACGCAGGTCGATGGAGCCGTCAGCGTGGGTCCCCAGCACCTCCCAGAGGTCGCCGTTCTTCACCCAGTGGTCGCCGAATCGGATGTGCCGGTTGTTCTGCCGGGTGAGCACCACATCCCCTGTGCTCGCCTCGGTGCCGTCGTGAAGGCGGATCGGCTGCTCCGCCTTCACAACGCCGCGCTCCAGGCGGTCCAACCTGGCCCGGAGGTTCAGTGCCCGTGCAGTGTCATTCGTCTCCGCGATCATCAGCGAAACTCGCCCCCGTCCGACGTCGGAACGCCATGCGGCGAACCCGGCATCGAGCATCGCCTCGAGTCCGCCGTCTGCGATCCGCCCTCGATCTGCGTACTCGCCGATGACGTCCTGCTCGCCGAGTCGGAGTCGGAGACTCGCCGCCTTCTCCCACTCGCTCGCGAAGCGCCACACCTCGGTGAGCTCCGCGTGATCGTCAATGCTGTCCTTCAGCAGCGCGAAGGCACCTCCGGCGTCGACCGCGGCGTGCTGCCGGTCATCCCCGACGAGCAACACCTTCGCCCCCACCTCGGCGGCGTGCCGCGTCAGACGGTCGAGGAGGAAGGTGCCGGCCATCGTCGCCTCGTCGACGAGCACCAGCTGCCCTGAAGTGAAGTCCCACTCGCCGCGAGCGTGGTCAGTATCCCACTTCGCAGTGTTCTCCGTCTGGATGCCGAGCTCCTCGGCCAGCACCTGGGCCGCCACCGCGGTGGGCGCGAGTCCGACCACGCTTCCAGGACCGCGCTCGATCTCCCACACAGCACGGAGCGCGGCGAGTGTCGAGGTCTTGCCCGTCCCAGCAGCGCCGACCATGACGTCGACCTTGCGACCGGAGAGCGCGACCTTGGTCGCCGCGAGCGCCTGGTCCCCGGCGAGGATGACGCCGCTTTCGAGCGGTTGCGATGTGACCTGCTCGACGCGGTTCAGTGGGACGACGAGGCCGCTCGTGTCGGCCGCGAGCGCCAGGAGCCGAGCCTCCGCCTCGAGGTTCTCGCGCGACGTGAACGCCGTCGAGTGACGGGGCCGGAACTGGCTGGTGCCGTCTGACCGTCGGAGTTCGCTCGGGGTGAAGGCGATCTCGCCCGGAGTCACCGCGACGGATGCCTGCTCGGCGGCGGAAACGATCACTGCCAGTACCTGCTCGCGATCGGCTGCCGTCGCGAACCTCCAAAGGGTCGTGTGCCGAGCGGCCTCGGCATAGAGGTTCCAGTGCCTCCAGGTGGATCGCTTGTCGCGCACCGCGTCGATCACGTGGCCGGCCACCTCCATCAGCGTCTCGAGCGGCACGTCGTCGCTCCGGTACTCCACTCCGTGGCGCCCCGGCCACACCAGCTCGGTCGCCCAGTCCATCGGACTCTCGCCGAGCACCTTCGCTGCACGGTCCTGCCACTCGGCCATGAGATCGCCGATCGCATGCACCTGCTTCTCGGGCCGGGTGGAAAGCGTCGCTCTGGCTCGGAATCGGATGATCTGCTCCTCCGACGGGCGCCCGCCGTCATGTGCTGCCGACCAGGCTGCGACGAGCCGATCGGTCTCTTGGTCGATGTCACGCGAGCGGGAGGAGAACGCCTCGATCAAGTCATCCGGCACGCCGACGATCTCGAACGAGGGCGCTCGTCGATCTCCGCGATCTCGCAGCTCCCACTCGACGCCGAGCCGTTGGCTGAGGCGGTCTGCGAGGACTGCGTTGTAGGTCTCTGAGAGCGCGACGACCGCCTCGTGAATCGGGCGGCCGTCGAGCGTGCGCCACTTGCTCGGATCTGGGGCTGCTCGCGCCCGGTTCGCGATGACGACGTGCGTGTGTAGCTGCGGGTCCGAGGACCGCGACTCATAGTGGTCGTATGCGGTGGCGACGAGGCCCATGACGGGCACCTGCCGGACCGAGCCATCTCCGCCGTCGATGCCGATTCGCGTCGCCGCGACCTCTCGCTCGATGAGTCGCAGCACCTCGCTGGTGGCCGCGTAGTGCGCCTGGAGTACCGCCTCCTGGATCTCCCCGGCGCCGACCGCCCACAGGACGGAAACCGACTTCGGGACGGAGAAGGTGTGATCGAATGCGGCCACGGCGTTCCGTGATCCGCGATCGAGCTCCTCGGCGGTGATGTCGGTGATCGCCTCCGCTTTCTGCGTCGTGGTGAGCGCGGGGCTCAGCACTGCGATGCGGTCATCGATGCGCTCCTCGACGGTCTTGTAGTTCGCAAGGCGTCGGCCGAGTGGCTGGCCGGTGAGCGGGTCGCAGGCGCGTCCGATGAGGGCGCGGAGCTGCTCCTCCAGCACCGTGTCGCCGGCCTGGATCGATCCATCGCCGAAGGCACCGAGGTCGCTGCCCATCCAGCGTCCCGGTGGCGTCCCCTTCTGGCTGTAGTAGCGAGTCAGCGCTTCCGGCCCCGCGTTGTCGCCCGTCACCACCGAGCTGAGCAGGTACTTGACGCCCTTCCCGGCAGACATCACGCGCATCGACATCGTCACGACAGGCAGGTGCGCCGGGGACTTTGCCCCTGCGTCACGGGCGGTGGTCGGCTATGCGCCTCCGGAAAGATTGATTCATGGGGGCAATGCCGCGGACAACGAAGTCCACTCAGCCGCCGGATCCGTCCTCGACGTATCCGGCTTTGTTTTTCGGTGGTCGACTGGTCGCGGGGATTCCGTCGCGCGACCCCGACCGACTCAAGGTGGTCCTCGTGCGGTCAGGGCATGGGGAGGTGCACACGGCGACCGCAGCGTTCCCCGTCCGAGCCGGCGACCTGGTGCTCATCCCGCCGAATCTCGAGTACGGCGGGATCATCCACGAGGCTGGCGATGTCGTCGGCGCTGCGTTCGATGTGATGTTCGTACTCGACCAGGTGAAGTGGGCGCTTGGAGGGCAGCCGCACGATCGGCGCCGAGCGTACGAGCGGTTCCGCAACACCGTCCCAACCGTGCGCGCGGTACACCCATCGAAACGAATCTGGACCGAACTCGATCGAGACCTGCGTCGCCTGCTAGCTCGAGCCGGGCATGCAACGCTGCTCGACAACGTCCTCGCTGCAACAGGGCTCATCTGGCGTCTCGGAGCGCTCGTCGATTCGGATGCTGCAACACAACCGGTGTTGCACGACGCGGCTGTTGCGCGGCCGCTACGGATCGAGGTGAGCAAGGCGATCGAGCTGTTGCGGTCGGACTTGCAACACCGATGGACGGCCACCGAGCTGGCTCGTCTGGTCAATCTCTCCGAGTCGGCATTGACCCGCGCGTTCCGGAAGGAGCTCGGCATGACCACCCGCGAGTACCTCCAGGTCGTGAGGCTCGTCCAGTTCGAGCAGCTCGTCCGGCACTCCGATGTCGAGCTCGCCGATGCGGCCGCGATGGCCGGCTGGCTGTCGAGCGGTCACGCCCGGAGTACATTCCGGGAGATCGTCGGCGCGAGCCCCCAGGAGTACCGCGCACAGGTCCGCGCCGGGATGGTCCGACTTCAACTGCAAGAGGTGTGGGGACCAGGAGAGGTCGGATGACGGGAGGCGCCGCCGGCAAGGGACAGGCCCCGCCGTGGGGGACGACGGGGCCTGCTTTGGGGGGTCGGGTCTAGAGAATGCTAGAGGCCGACGGCGGCGCGGGATGGCGTCTGCTCGGGCTCGTCGTGACCGAGGTCCGGGAGGCTCCGGCTGCGAGCTTGGTCGATCGGGGTAACCCCGATCGCGGGAGCGGGCGCAGTCGGATTCGGACCCTGCTGGTCGATCAGCCGCGTGATGTCCTCCGCCTTCGTGACGAGACTTGCAACGCGGTCCTCGATGAGGAGATGCGTCCCTGCGGAGTTCGCGCTGGTGACCGGGCCGGGGAAGGCCGCAACAACCCGCTCCAGACGCGCGGCGTGCGCGGCAACATGCAACGACCCGGATCGGGCGCCCGCCTCCACCACGACCGTTGCGCCCGAGGCGGCGGCCAGCAACCTGTTGCGCTGCATGAATCGCCACCGTGTGGGCGTCATGCCCGGCGGGACCTCGCTTGCAACAGCGCCGTGCTCTGCAACACGGTCGACGAGTTCCTGGTGGCCAGCCGGGTAGGGTCGGTCGAGTCCGCCCGCGAGGAATGCGACGGGCGCATCCCCCGAGACGAGTGCGCTGCGCATCGCCTGGCCTTCGATCCCGTAGGCGACGCCGCTGACGATGGTGAAGCCGTCACGGCTCAGTCCCTCCACGGTCTCCTGCGTCACGAACTCGCCGTAGCCGGTGGCGGCACGCGAGCCGACGATGGTGACGATGCTGTCGAGGTTCCGGCTGAGGGGCGAGAGATCACCTTTCACATACAGCGCGACCGGCGGGTTGGGCAGGTCGTCGAGCTGCGTCGGCCACTCCGAGTCGCCGGGGATGACGATGTGGATTCCGTGCCGCAGGCACGCCTCCATCACGCCGTCGGCAGTCCTCGTCTGGAGTCGCTTGTCGGTGCGCTCCTGCCAATCGAGGATCGCGTTGTGGTCGATCCCACGGATCTCCGGCGGGGCGCCGGTGACGGCTTCGATCGTCTGTCGTGTGCCGAGCCGCGAGATCACCGCGGCGGTGATCTCGTCGCCGGGTTCGCTGGCGTAGGACAGCGTGACCCGGCGGGCGCGTTCGGCGTCCTGGGTTGCGTTCATTTCGTACCTCCTTGGCGGTAGTCCGGCGATCTGCCGGACATACGACAGGTGCCGCCCGGCTTGCGCTGGGCGGCACCTGCGTGGGAGGCCGTGGGGTCAGGCGGCGAGGTCGTCCTCGTCGACCACGTCCGAGAACTCGTCCTCGTCCGGCTCGGCCTCCTGCGGCTCAGCGTCCTCGTCCGTGTCGGGGGTCACGGGGTCGAGGTCGGCGGTGGGGGTGGCCGCCTGCTCGCTGAGCACGATCTGCTCGACGTCGCTGAGGGTGTAGCCCCAGGCGGCGAGCGCGGTGAAGTAGGCGCGCGCGTCGCGGGACGGGTTGCCCCAGGTGTGCTTGCCGGTCGCGGCCTCGTGGGCTGCCAGGGCGAGCGCGGTCAGGACGTGGCCGACCCGACCGGGCTGGTGCTCGATCAGGGCGACCAGGGAGTCCGGGCCTCCCCAGGAGAAGTCGCCGATGCCGAGCAGGGTCCGGGCGAGCCGGTGCCGGTCGGTGACCTCCTTGGAGAACTGCCCGCCGCCGGTCGCCGCGGTGCGGGCGGCGAAGGCGAGCGCGTCCTTCGGGAGCATCTTGCGGGACAGGAACGTCGCCAGCCACGCGCGGCGGACCTTCTCGGCGGAGTCCCACGCCTTGTTGTTGGCGATCAACTCCTTCCGCTCGGCCTTCTGCTCGTCCGTCCACGGGGTGTTCGCAGTGCCGTCCGCCTTGCGCTTCTTCAGGCCCCACTTCTTCCAGTCGGTGACGAAGTGGCCGACCTCGATGCCGCGCCAGGACTCCCGGACGGCGAAGCGGTGCCCGTCGCCGCCGAGATAGTTGCCCTCGGTGATGGCGGTGCCGTCGGCCTTGGTGAGGTCGGCGAACGGGCGGGTGTCCTTGTCGTCGTAGGACGGCCACGCGATCTGGTGGTAGCCCTGCTCGGTGAGGCTCTTGACGGTCGCCTCGGCCTCCGCCTTCGCGTCCTTGCGGTCGCGCTGGCGCTGGGCCTCGTGGGCGAAGTCGCCGTCGCCGAACTCGGCGGCACGCCGGAGCGCCTTCACCGCGTCCGGGTCGCCTTCGAACTCGGCGATCACGAGCGCCTGCTCGAAGGTGACCTCGAACTTGGCGACCGCGGCCTTCGCCGCCTCGTTGGCCGCGACCGCGACCGCGGCCTTCACTCGGGCCGGCTTGACCGCCAACTCCTTGGCGATCATCGTCGGGGTGAGTCCTTCCAGCGTGAGCTGGTGCAGGGCGGCGGCCTCCTCGGTCTCCGTCAGTCCCGAACGCTGCTCGTTGGCGATCATCTGCTGGATGATGCGGAGCCTCGCCTCGTCCCTGGCGGGGACGAGATACGCCGGGATGGTGGTGCGGCCCGCCTGGACGGCGGCGAGCACGCGGCGCTGGCCGTCGCGAACGACGATGGTGCCGTCGTCCTCCTGGTAGGCCAGGACCGGGATGAGGACGCCGTGGCGCTTGATCGTGCGGACGAACGCGGCGTCCAGGGCGACCTGGGTGCGGACGTTCGCCTCGATCTTCACGGCAGCAGGGTCGACCTGGACGACGGCGATGCCGTCGAGCGCGTCGGCGGTGTCCTCGTCGGTGTCGGTGTCCAGGGCCTCGATGTCGTCGACCTCGGGGGTCGGCTCGTCGATGGCCTCGGGCTGAATGGTGTCGATGGTGGTCATTTCTGTCTCCTTGATTCGTTGGGTTGGGTGTTGCGGGACCGGCGGGCGGCTCGGCCGGGAGCCGCCCGCCGGGGTCTTACGCGGCGACGGCCTCGGACGGCGCGTCGGCGGACTCGGTGTCGGGGACGGGCGCGTCATCCTCGACGGGGACGGCCTGCTCGCGCTGGCGGGTGAATCGGCTGATGCCCCAGCCGAGGTCGTGGCCGATGGCTTCCGCCTCGACCTCGACGACGATCCCGGCCCGCTCGCCCGCCTGCCAGTGGCGGATGCGGACCTGACCGCTGACGATCAGTCGGTCGCCCTTGGTGAGGCTCGCGGCGGCGTTGATCGCCAGGGCGCGGAAGGCGACGATGCTGTACCAGTTCGTCGTCACGTCCACCCACTTGCCCTGCGTGCGGTCGTACTTGCGGACGGGGCTGGCGAACCGGAACGACGTGATCGCGGTGCCCTCTGGCATCACGATGTGGCGCGGGTCGGTGGCGATCAGGCCGGTGATGGTGATGTGGTCGGTCATTTCGTGTTCCTCTCAGGAATCGGATGTGGTCCTGAGTCCGGGAGCCCCTTCGGTTCTCCCTCGCTCAGTGCCTTTCGGCACCTGCCGATCCATCCCCGGAGGACCACGCCGTCAAGGGACCGTGGAATACCGGACTGAGCGAAGCGAGGGAGGATATGCCGCGAAAGCCCTTGACGGCGTGGGCCGCAGGGGTACCCTTTCCAGCCGAAAAGGCACCCCTCCCAGCGGCCCGAGACAGGACTTCGCGCGCCTTCAACTCGGACTTCACCGATGGCAGTCGGGCGCGCATCGCCGGTAGTCCGGCGTCTCTCGTGATCTCCGCGGCGTGGCTGCGCGCTCCGTGTAAGGCTGTGCCACCGCCTTCCGCTGGGGGCAGGCGGGCAGATCACACCTCTTGGGGGAGGCGTGACTCGCGGGGCGTCACGGCTCTTCCGAAAGGGAGGGAAACGTGGCACGAACCTGGACACCGGAGGACGCCGCAGCGGCGCGTGAGGAGCGCCTGCAGGAGTTCGGCGAGCGCATGCAGCGCGCGGTCGACGAGCTCGTCACCGGCGACGACTGGATCGGCGCCATCGCATTCGCGGCCAAGTTCCGCTCCCGCTCGTTCCTCAACACCATGGCCATCTGGGTGCAGCACCAGGACGCCTACGCGAAAGGACTCGTCCCGAATCCCGAGCCGACCTATGTCGCCGGCTTCAAGCAGTGGCAGCAGCTCGATCGCCGCGTGATGAAGGGCCAGCCGGGGTACATGATCCTCGCGCCAGTCATCGGCAACTTCGCGTCCAGCGATCCGCAGTCCGGGGAGTGGCGCCGCCTCGCCCCACGCGAGCGGCCGGCTGACGGTGAGACCGTGTCACACCGGCTCGTCGGCGTGAAGCCCGCCTATGTGTGGGACTCGTCGCAGACCGACGGGCCTGGCCAGGTACCCGTTCGGCCGATGCCGAAGCTGCTGGAAGGCGAAGCTCCCGAGGGTCTTTGGGACGCCCTGGCTCTCCGCGTCGCCGACCTCGGCTATGCACTCGGCGACGTTCCAGACGCCTCCGAGATCCGCGGCGCGAATGGCATGACCGACTACGCGGCGAAGCGCGTCGAGGTCCGGCAGGACATGGACGACGCCGCCAGGGTGAAGACCCTCGCCCACGAACTCGGCCACATCCTGCTCACCGACCCGGCCAACCCGGACGCGAGTCATCACCGCGGCATCAGCGAAGTGGAGGCCGAGTCCTTCGCGGCGATGGTCTGCGTCTGCTTCGGGATGGACTCGACGGGATACACGATCCCCTACGTCGCCGGGTGGTCTGAGACGGTCAAGGACAAGACACCGCTCGAGGTCATGCAGTCCACCGGCGAGCGGGTGCGGAAAGCGGTCCTCGCCGAGTTCGACCATCTCCCCTCGCCGTCGATCGACGACGGTGCTCCGCCGAGCCTGAGCAATGAGTACAGCATCGACCCCGCCGAAGTGGAGCCTGTTGGCGTCGCGGCGTCCCGCGAGACGGTCGGCCTGTGACCGCGCGACGCTGGGCGGCCGCGGTCGCAATACTCGGGACGGTCTTCATAGGAGTCGGAGCGTTCTGGCTGTCATTCCGAGCACTCTCCGACCTCGCCGTACGCGCGGGAGTTTCCGGCGATCAGGGATGGGTGTGGGCCGCCATCGTGGACGGAGTCATCGTCACATCGACAGTCGCCGCCGTCGCACTCGACGGCGCCGGTTGGCGCGCGACCTGGTTCGCGTGGATGCTGCTGGCGCTCAGTGCCGGAGCGTCCGTCGTCGCCAACGTCGTCCACGCGCTGCTGAGCGGCAGCGACGGCCTCGCTCCCGTGCTCGTCGGATCCATCGCCGCGTTGCCGCCGCTCGTGCTGCTGGCCATGACCCACCTGACGGTCGTGGTCGTCCGGCACGCTCGCCCGAGCACCGAGATGAGCGCGCCGGACCAACACAGCGACATGGATCCCTCTGCCGAGGGGGAGATCGACATTCCCGAGTTCCTGCGCGAAGCGTTCACGCCGCAGCCGACCCCGGAAACGGCACCGCCTCGGAAGAAGCGACGTCAGCAGAAGTCGGCGGATCAGCTCACGAAGGACGAGATGCGGGAACGAGCAGAGCAACTGCATCGCGAGGGCATGTCGAACGCCCAGATCGCCGCCCAGCTGGACATCCACCGATCGACCGTCGGGCGGTGGTTCCTCGGTGACACCTCCGAGCAGGACCACACCGAAGAGGACTCCGATGAGTGACCCGAGGATCACGCCGCGATCTGCGGCGTTCCAACAGCAACACGCGATCGAGCACGCAGCGCAAGAGCACGCCGCGCTCGCAACGCACGGAGACCCATCGGTCCGACAGCCCGAAGCGAACGCTGGCTCGTCAAAGAGCCACGGCGGCGTGCGAGTCGACTGGGTCTACGCCAGCGACATCGGCAACCGTCTCGCCGCAGGCGCAATGACCCGAAGCGCCGACGTCGCGATCCGCGTCCACGCCTGGCTCCGCGACCAGGGCAAGCGCGAACTCCCTCTCCCGAAGCGAGGCGCCCCCGAGCCTCCAACCACCGAAGAGCTCGGACTCGACACCCCCAGTCCCGAACCGAGCGTCAGGCCACCGAGCGTGTAGGCGCCATGCCTCCCGCCGCCAGGAACCGCGTGTGCGCGGCCCCGCCCTCACAGGGCGTGGGGTGCGCAGCGCACCTCCCTGGCGAAGGGGGTACATCAGTGACCGACAACACGCGCGCCGAACCGACGTTCCACACGGGCGAGGGGCTCCGGCGACTTCTGCGACGCATCAACGAGGCTGGTGAGCAGGGCTGGAAGACGGACCCGGACGTCCCGGCGCTCATCGAGTTCACCATCCGCAAGTACCGACCGCTCTGCCGCACCTGGCACCGCGACCCGACCGAGGCAGCGACCGCCGCCTTTGACGTGCTGCGCACCAATTACGCCCTCACGGTCGAGGACCCATGGGCCGTCGTCACCACCGCCGTGGAACGGCAGATCATCGCCGACGCGCAGGCCGAGCGACTTCTGATCGCACCGGACCGGGCGCGGAAGTCGGACATCACCGCGTGGGAGGCGCCCGTCCGGGCCGGCGAGTACGAGGAGTTCATCTTCGGGCTGGCGCCGGAGATCGACGACACCGACCCGGAGTCGACGACCGCCGCCCACATCCAGCGGGTGCTCGCGCAGCTCTTCGAGGATCTCGGGTGGAACCGGTGGGTCGTCACGTTCGCCACCGACTACGTCCTGACGCGCATCCTCTCGGCCGGCGACGCGGAGCGCGCGCACGAGTATCTGCGGCGGGACGACTCGATGCCGGCCAGGCTCGACATGCCCGTCGAGCAGTGGCGCGCATTCCTTCGCATCCTCTTCGACGGACGCATCACCCTGAACGGACCCGCGCGCCGCGGTCTGGTGCGCCGTATCGCACTCTTCGAACCACACGGAGACACCACCGAACAGGTCGACGAACTGCTCGACGACGGCGAACTCGTCCTCGCGATACTCGACGCGCTGGAGTTGCGATGAGCAACGACGGCCTGATCGACCTTGCACGATCCGTCGACTCGATCACCGTCGGCATACGAATCCGACGCGAGCTCGGCGAGATCTCCGCGCTGTGCGACTCCATCGCTCGGATCGGGCTCATCCAGCCGATCACCATCACCCCTGAAGGCGTGCTGATCGCCGGGTTCCGCAGGCTGACCGCCATCAAGCAACTCGGCTGGCGAACGGTCAAGGTCTGGGTCCGCTCCGACATCTCGACCGAGCTGCAGATGCTCCTCGCGGAACAGGACGAGAACATGGTCCGGAAGGACTTCTCGCCGATCGAGCAGGCGCACATGTTCGCGGAGTTGAAGCGGGCATACGAAGACGAGGCGAAGGAGGCGCTCCGTGCGCGACCGCGAGATGCGCATGGCCATCTAGCCAAGAACCCCGATTCGGGAAGTTTGGGCGGGTCGAGTCGCAGAGCCGCTCGAGCAGTGACGGGCAGGAACTCGGACACGGCTCTCACGCAGGTGCTCGAGATCGAAAGGCTCGCGGAGGATCCGACGATCGCTCCTGCAGTTCAAGAGGTCGCGGTCGCTCAGCTTTCTGCACTCCGGAAGGACACGCCCGTACTCGGGCCCTACGCCGCCGTGAAGAAAGCCGAGGCTCTTCAAGCAATCGCCGACGCACTTGCGGCCGAGGGACTCCCTACGACCTTCGAGGATGAGTTGTTGCGCCGCCGGCAGCAGCTTGACGCCGCGAAAGGCAACGCAACGATCATGGCCATCGCCAAAGCGGCCCTGAAGCGCGCAAACGAGGTCCGCTCCCGTAAGGGGCAATTGTCAGCGGTACCAAGCGTTGGCCGCCAGGCGCCGCACGACCCGAACCGCTGGGTTCCGCGGGCGCTCGTTCAGATAGTGAAAGACACCGACTACTGGTGGCTGCACCTTGACCCCGCGGAAGTCGGCTCGACGATGAAGCCGGACCAGTGGGAGCAGTTCGAGGACTGGGTGCACAACGCGGTCGAGTTCCGCAACGCGGCGCGACCGTTCCGCCGAGGGTGAGCAGGGAGCGGCTCGCACCTGTCTGGTGTGACTTTGAGCCGCCGCCAGATCATCGCCCTCGCCATCCTCGGATGTCTCACGCTCGCCGTGACCGCCGTGGGCGTCTACGGACTGATCATCGGGCCGAAGGAGCAGAGCACATCCCCCTCACAGGCGGAGCCGTCGACCCGGCCGTCGACGGCTCCGCCGCCTGCGACCGACGAGACGCTCGTCGAGATCGCTCGCACCGACGACGCCGAACGATTCGCGGAGTCAGTCGCTCGTGCGATCTTCGATTGGGACACGAACATGAACGTCATGCCCGCTGACCTGATCGAGCACATCCTCGCGTTCGCAGACCCGACCGGATACGAGACGCCGGGGCTGTACCAGGACCTCAGCGGCTACTTCCCCACCAAGGATCAGTGGAGCATCCTGCGCGATGACCGCACCGCCCAGTCGCTCGAGATCAGCACCCTTGGCGTCCCCGAATCTTGGCCCGCAATCGCGGCTGAGTCGGCGAACGAGATCGCGGACGGCACCGTCGCCGTGACCATAACCGGCACGCGGACCAGGACCGGCGGCTGGAACGGGGAGCAGTCGGCGAAGACCTACCCTGTCGAGTTCACGATGTTCGTCTCCTGCCCTGAGTCGGGACGGTGCTCCGTGCTGCGGCTGTCGCAGCTCGGCGCCGCGCTGCACTGAGGCCCATCGATGAAGGCAGTCCTCGCGTTCTTCGTGGTCGCGATCCTCGGCGGACCGCTCGCCGCCCTCATGGGGATCGGCCTGATCGTCGTTCCCGCCGGGGACTGCGCCCCGGCGCCGGTCCCGACGTCCTCGGAGAGCGCCGACCCGTCGATCCCGGAGACGGCCCGGATCGTCATGGCGCTGCCAGCCGGCACCTACTCGATCTCGGACACCTATGGGTGGCGGAACGACCCGATCACCGGCGAGCGGGCATTCCACGGCGGTACCGACTTCCCGGCCGCAGCCGGCACCCCGATCCTCTCGGCGACGGATGGCATCGTCGTGGTCGCCGCACCGAGCGGCGGTTTCGGAAACCTCGTCGTGGTCGAGTCCACCGTCGACGGCGCCCCGCTCGCGCTCGGATACGCACACGTCCGCGACGGCGGCACGCTCGTCGCGGTCGGGCAGGTCGTCCAGGCCGGCCAGCAGATCGCCGAAGTCGGCACGACCGGGCACTCGACCGGGCCGCACCTGCACTTCCAGATCGAGCCGGGCCACTGGGGCGACGCGACGATCAACTCGCTGACGTGGCTCCAGGATCACGAAGCCGAAGGCATCAGCGACTACCTCCCGGCGGTGAAGACATGCGCCTGACCGACGTGACCCCTGACTTCGACGCCATCGACGGCACGACCGGGCTGCGGGAGGCGATCGGCGCACTCATGACCTTCGTGCTCATCGCCGCCGTCTGCATGCTCGTCTACTCCGCCGTCGCCTGGGCACTGTCCGAGTCCCACGGCAACTACCAGGGCTCCCATCGTGGCAAGGTCGGCGTCCTGGTCTCGGTGCTCACCGCGGCCGTGGCCGGTGCCGGGCTCGCGTGGCTCAACTTCCTCATCGGCGTCGGTGGGTCGCTGTAGCGTCGAAGGGGCGAGGCCGGTCGACACTCTGAGACGTAACGTTGTACGCTATCATTATCTAGCAACAGTTCGTATCACTAGGAGGTGACGTCATGACGACCATCACGCCTGAGCGCGCAGGCACGTCGCGCGCGTCCTTCTACCGTGCAGCCCAGAAGGGCGAGATCGAGCGGATCGCCCGCGGCATCTACATCACCCCCGACGCGCCTGCCGCCGACTACGACCAGATAGAAGCGGCCACTCGCCGCGCCGACGCGACGATCTGCCTGACCTCGGCGCTCGCCCAGCACGACCTCATCGACACGATCCCGGCTCGGCTGCATATCGCCATCCCCAGCCGGTCGCGCACCCCAGCGACCGCCGGCGCGATCCAGTGGCACCAGTTCGACCGGGCGACCTTCGACCTCGGCCGGGAGACCATCTCGATCGAGGGCACCGAACTGACCATCGGCCGATACTCAGCCGAGCGCTCGATCGCCGACGCCTTCCGCCTGCGTGGCGAGATCGGCTACGAGATCGCGAGAGACGCACTGAAGGAATGGCTGCGACGCGGAGGCAAGCCCGCAGCGATGCTCGAGCTCGCCGAAGCGATGCCGCGAGCGAAGCGGCCGATGCTCACCGCACTGGAACTGCTGTCGTGAACGGTGCCGAGGCATACAAGCAACTCCAGTCCGCGGCCAGGTCGCTGGGGGCGAAGACCGGGAAGCGGCCGCCGACCGAGGAGTACCTGATCCGGCATGCGCTGGAGTCGTTCCTCGATCGCCTCACCCGCACCCCGCACGCCGACGACTTCGTACTCAAAGGCGGCATCCTGCTCGCCGCCTACGGTGCCCGTCGGCCGACCCGCGATGCCGACGCCGAGGCCCTGAACACCTCGCTGACCATCGAGCACCTCACCGAGGTCGTCCGAGACGTCGCCGCGCTCGAGATCGACGATGGCGTCGTCTTCGACATCGAGACCATCAGCATCCGGGAGATCCGCGAGCAGGCCGAGTATCCCGGTCTTCGCGTGAAGGTCGCGGTCGCCATCGCGAGCTGGAAGGGCTCGGTCACCTGGGACGTCTCGACCGGCGACCCCATCGTGCCGGCACCTCGCCGGATCGACCTGCCCCGACTGCTCGGCGACCCGATCCGCCTGCTCGGCTACGCGCCGGAGACGACGATCGCCGAGAAGGGCGTCACCATCCTGGAGCGCGGCCGCACCAGCACCCGCTGGCGCGACTACGTCGACATCGTCGCCCTCGCCGCACAGGGCATCGACGAAACCGAACTGCTCCAGGCAGCGAGGGCCGTCGCCGCCTACCGCAGCGTCACCCTCGGCCCGATCACACCCCTGATCGTCGGCTACGGCGAGACCGGTCAGGAGAAGTGGGCGGCCTGGCGTCTCAACGAGGAACTCGACGACGTGTCGGAGCCGCTGCTCGACGACCAGATGGCGAAGGTCGCCGCGATCCTCGATCCGGTGTTCTCCCGCACCTGACCCTACGATCCTCAGAATTCGAAGACAGTGTTGGGGTCGTCCAGGGCCGCTCGAAGCTCAGCGAGGTTCCCGAGATTCGCGAGCGGTGACTGCCGCGCGACCTCAACGATTCCACCGACAACGGTCTGCATCGCAGCGACATCCCCCGACTGCAGCGCGACGTCGAGCGACTCGAAGAACTTCGTGTAGGTGGCATCACGCTCGGCAAAGACACGGTCAAAGTAGTCCTTGAGCACCTCCTTGGAGGCGTTGATCCGCGCGACCTCAGTCTTCTCGTAGACCCGAAGCTTCTCTCGCTTCGTGCTCTCGACCTCATGGACTTTGACCGCCTCGACAAGTTTCGTCAGTGCGGCCATCGCATCGGCCGCACTCAGCTCACCGACCGCGGCAACCACCACGTCCTTGACCTTGGCGGGCACGATCGCGCCCGGCGTCTTCTTCTCAGCCATTGGATGCCCTTCCGCTGTTGTCCCGGTATCGAAGGATCAGATCGCCGGTCCGTTCATCGAGTCTGCCCTGTTCATCTGCGATCGGTGCCGTCGCGAGGTTCCGAACGGACGTCACCAAGATCATTGCCTTCTGGAAGGCCTCCGCAGGGATCTCATCTTCGGTGGTCTCCGCCTCAAGCGAGTCGATCACGGCTATCGCCTCGTCGATCATTCGATTCAGCACACGATCGACTTCCAACGTCCGCTCACGAACCGCACGAAGCAGTTCATCCCGGCCGTCGAGATTCGCCATCTCGATCTCGAGCTCGACCCGATGCTGCTCCGCCAGGGTCTTTGCCTTGGTCCCCTCGTTCTTCACCGCGAGGCCGGCCACCAGGATCGCCGGCCCGATGAGTGGGGCATACCGGACATATCTACCGAGTGCCATGCCGCCGCCACCGCTAGCGATGCTGCCACCGCCCCACCACGCCTGGGTGGCTCGCTGAGCTGCAGCCCCCCTGAGGGACCCGAGCGAACGTCCGGTCGTGGCGCTGCCGAAACGGGAGATGGCTGCCTTGGCCGCGCTGGAAGTAAGCACGCCGGCACCTGCCGAGCCAACGATCCCCTGGACCCAGGCCACCGCGTCCCGCGGGAGCCGGGTCAACCCGACGACTGGCCGGTTCGCCCCGTCGAGACCGTCGAGGATGAGGTGCTCGCTCGCCTTGACCTGCTTCTCGTGACGCTCGAGATAGTCGCGCATGCGGTAGATCACCTCATGGAGCGCGCGCTCCTGAGCGACACCGAGTGTCTGGAAGTGCTGGTTTGTCTCGTCGACTCTTCCGAGATGAAGGTCGTACCGCTCGGAGTAGACCGCTGTCTGCCGGTCGATCTGCTTCTGCGCACGGCGGATCTGGACGGCGCCTACGGTTCCGGCCCACACGCCGCCCCCTGCCGTTAGGGCAGCACCCCCCAAGATCAGGATGACGCGGACCGGCCAGACCATGTTCAGCATCCCTCCGCGAAGCGCACTGGCGCTTCCCGTGCTGCTGCTCCCAGCGTAGAGCTGGGTTCCGACATCACCCGAGGCACCCACTCGTCGGAGCCTCTCGCTAGCGTGTGAGCGTGAAGATCCCGGAGCTGAGTTGGCCGCATCGCGACGGCGCCTACGACGATGAGCTCCTCCTCGAGATTGAGGCCGGGGTGATCACCTACCTCATTCGTGGCCGCAACGCCTGGCATAGCACCTGGGTCCGGCACTGGTTCCGAAACACCCACCTCTTCAGTGACATCGCGAGCGCCAAGCAGGGGGCAGAGCCACTGCGCGAGCGCGGCAACGTCTTCTACATTCACGAAGCCCCCGCTCTCATCCTTCGCGGCCCGCATGAGGCGGTCGTCCTATGCGACCACCACGAGGACAACCCCTTCAGTCGGTTCATCGGCCTCGACACGACTCCGGTCGACACCCCGGAGGGTCGCTGGATCGGCGGGATTTTTCCTGGAGTTTCGCTTCGGGATGCTGTTGCCGCGTTCGGCTGGGCCTCGGGCAACTGGAGCGGCCCGCAGAAGAGCGAGCACAGCATGCTCATTGGGGTCGCCCCGTCGGACTACGTCTTCACTCAGCGCAAGGGTAAGCTCCAGTCGCTCACCTCATACCCGCAGGGGAGCGGCTATCTGCTCGGCTGGTCGGTCAGTGGCACTCCCCGGAGCTTCACCTCATCGGGAGCCGCGGCCGTTGCGCGACGGTGGCATGAGCTCACCGCCCTCGCGACTGATCACGCCGGACCCGGCGCCGCCCTCGCAGGGTCGCTCGCCAGGTACCGCGCCACCGTCATCAATGCCGAGCCGCGGTCGCAGTGGCTCGCAAGACGCGAGGCAGCTCAAGCACGCGGTGCGGCGGCCCGTGACGCACTGGCCGAGGCGTGGGACGAATCGCGTGAACACCGTGAGCAGCTTGAGTCGGCGGTCTGGGAGGCGGAAGAGGAACTGGAAGCCGCGAGGGCCGCGCGTCTCCGCTTGGCTGACACCTCGGCCGGCATCCGGGCGCAGCGTGAGCGCGTCGAAGCAGCAGAGGGAGCTCTCGCCGGACTTCGCTCCGACCTCGCGTTCGCCGAAGCCATCGAACGGACGCGACGGGACGCGTACCTGGCAGCGCGCCGGTCGATGTCGTAAGTCGTCATTACCCTGAGGGCATGCCAGGCCGGTGGTGGGGAGTCGTTGCGGAGTCAGGCGTTGCTGCGCTGGCAGCAGCGATCCTCGACCCGAAGCGGCAGCAGCCGATCATCGTCGTCACCACGACCAAGTACACGGACCCGGAGCGCATTCCACGGGTCACACTCGATGAAGCCGAGGAACTGCGGTCGGCAGTCGGTGACATCGCCGACGTCGCGATCGTTGCGACCGGCGGCGTCTCATTCGCGCTGGAGGCCGCGCTCCCCGACCACTGGCATATCTTCAACGGGGCCTGCCGCTCCTACCCAGCCAGAATCCTCGCCGATCCGGACATCCGCCGCTCGCCCCTACGGCGTCGCCGAAGCTGGGAGGTGGCCAGCGAGCAGGTCATCAGCGATGCCCTCGGCCACGCACAGGCTGCAGGCATTCTCGAAGAGAAGCCGAAGGGCAGCATCGCGACGACCGGAACGATCAAGGGATTCCTCCTAGACGGGGAACAGGCGCTGGCCGATGTCGGAGCTCCGATGCCGGCGGTCGTTTGGCGAGATATGACCAGCCCTGGCATCCCGCTCGACTGGGTGGTGGCGAAGGGCGCGACGCTCCCTGGTGAACTCGATCGAGATCACAATCGGTTCGTCCTGCGGAAGCGCGCCTTCGGCGCAAGCGAGTTCATGCAAGCGTTCCCGCACGAGTCCGTGACCCTGGCGCTCGTCGACAAAGTAACGCCAGAGCGCGCGATCCTCCGAGTCCATCCTGATCTCGCCATCACCGTTCACCGCAGCGACGTGAGCTCGAACCCGCTCGATGTTCTCGACCTGTTCCTGGTCGACGGCGAAGTCGTCCGAGTGCGAGCAATCCATCTCTCGACGGGCAAACCTCACCTGCGGCTAAGCGATGTCGACGAAGACGAGCCAATCGTCGCGCCCGTCCCCATCGTCGAGGGCGGTACTCCCTGGCTCGCCGAAGGGAGGAACCTGCGTTCCCTGCCCGAGGCTGTGATTGGCGAGCCACACCCGACTCCGGAGGAGCCTGATGCGATCCCCGAGGAGAAGGACGCCCCTGTGCCCGCGGTCGCGGTCGCGGCACGACCGGCGCCTGGTCCTGGCCCGCGACCGCCGGCACCGAGCGGAGTCCAGCCATCCGCAGTCGCCGCTTTCCCCGGCGGTGATAACAAGACCGCGATCCAGTCCATGTCTATGAAGATCACCGCACTCAATGCCGAGGTCGACCGACTGCGGCGCGACAGCCAAGCGGCGGAGGCACTGCGCCAGGAACTGGATGTGACCAAGCGGACCCTTAGGGACACCCGCGTAGAACTCGGCGATGCGCGCGAGAGCATCGCGAACTTCAGAGAACTCCACAAGAAGGCCGTTGACGAGCTCCGCAAAGCGCGCAGAGCCAAGCCATCACCCGTCAAGCTCGACGGACCTCGCGAACGTCGAGAGCAGTGGCCGAACGATGACCTGTGGCTCCGCAACGAGATCGAACTCGCATGGATCGAACGGGTGCCCCGAGTCGACAAGCTGCGACTCCCGTTACCAAGTGACTACCTCATTGGCGCCCGCTTCGCCGAATCGCTGAGTTCACTCGACGATAGCCAGTTTGACAAGGCAATGAAGTGCGTCGTCGACGTGCTCACTGATCGGGCCAAGGACCTTGCAAGCCGCGACCTTCACCGACTCCGATCCGGAGACGGCGGCAGCGACGCACCACGAGTCCGCTCCGAGGACGGCGCCGTGGCCTGGCGCGCCGCCATCGAAATCAACGCGGCGTCCGCACGCCGCCTCCACTACTGGGCGATCGGCAGCCGGGTCGAGCTGTCGCAAGTCGGCGTTCACGACGACATGGAGGCGTAGCCGGGCAGCACTCGGGCACCTCTCCGGTGGGTCCTGATCCGTGGGACTCAGAACAGGAGTCCCGATGCTCACCCAGCTCGCACTGGAGGTCGCGTCCGCCGTCGTGCCTATGGACATCGACATTCCGCCGAACGACTCCGGCCTACCGGGGATCGCGGCGCTGAAGACGATCGTCGGCGCGGTGATGACCGTGGGGCTGATCCTCAGCGTGCTCGCGCTCATCATCTCGGCGATCGTGTGGGGCTTCGGCGCGAACAGCTCCAACCCGCACTTGGCGAGCCGGGGGAAGCTCGGCGTGCTCATGTCGTGCGCTGCGGCGATCCTCTGCGGTGCGGCGGTGACGCTCATCAACTTCTTCTGGAACGTCGGCCAGACCGTCTGACCCTCGCCACTAGCCGGAAGGAGGCTGGCCATGGCCGGCATCTGCGACGTCCCCGTCATCGACGCGATCTGCGGGGTGATCGGCGATACTGCTGCCGCGGTCGTCTCTGCGCCGTTCATGTGGCTCGGCCAGGCGGCCGGGGCTGCCGCGCAGTGGCTCTTCGAGGCGGTCTGGGGTCTTTTCGAGACGACGACGATCGTCGACATCGCCACGACCGGCTACCTCGGCGTCTACAACCTGCTGTTCGGCATCGCGATCTTCGTGATGCTCGTGTTCTTCTTCCTCCAGCTCCTCACCGGACTCATCCGCCGCGATCCCGGCGCCTGGAAGTACGCGACCCTCGGGTTGGCGAGAGCGGTGCTCGGCTCCTTCGTCGCGATCACCGTGATCACCCTGCTGCTCGAGGTCACCGACCAGCTCACCGTCGGCATCGTCCAGGCAGCGGGCGAGACGATGAGCACGGTCGGCGACAAGCTCGTCGGCCTGATGATCGGCCTCACGGCGATCTCCATCGCGGCGCCCGGCGCGGGGGTCATCCTGATGATCTTCCTCGCGTTCATGGCGATCGCGGGTGCCGCGATCGTGTGGTTCAGCCTGCTGATCCGCAAGTCGCTCATCCTCGTCGCGGTCGTGCTCGCGCCGCTGGCGTTCTCCGGGACGGTGTGGGAGCACACGAAGGGGTGGTTCGGGAAGTGGGCCGGCTTCGTGATCGCGCTCATCATCTCCAAGCTCGTGGTCGTCGTCATCGTGCTCGTCGCGGTGAACCAGCTCGCCGCCCCGATCGACTTCGACCTCGCCTCGGTGTCCGATCCGATCTCCGGGATCGTGCTGATGTTCATCGCCGCGTTCGCGCCGTACATGGTCTACAAGCTGGTGTCCTTCATCGGCTACGACATGTACCAGGCCATGTCCGTCGAGCAGGAGGGCAAGCAGGCCCTCAATCGCCCGATCCCACTGCCGTCGTTCCCCGGTGGTGGATCGACGGCGAAGGGCGTCCTCGGGGAAAGCGGCGGCACTCCTGCGGCCGCCGCCCCGCAAGCCGAGGCGGCCGGCGTCGCCGGCGCTGAGGGCGGGGCCGCTGCCGGAGGGGCGGCGGGAGGC